>Ga0209771_1001158_pt1 | contig 17123 bp, 11 predicted proteins | sample SaaInl59LU_5_DNA_FD_184639 | JGI IMG/M metagenome (GOLD analysis project Ga0209771, IMG submission 184639) | Marine microbial communities from expanding oxygen minimum zones in the Saanich Inlet - ESP_59LU_5_DNA (SPAdes) (version 2) | ecosystem: Environmental > Aquatic > Marine > Intertidal zone... | reverse complement strand
AAAAACTGTTTTAAACATATTTTTTGGGGTATCAAGACCCAACATAAACATTAATTTTGTGATCGCAGACTCTGTAGTCATGTCTTTTCCAGAGATCACTCCTAACTTTTCGAGAAGTTTTCCAGTTTGATATTGATTCATGTATACACTCCCCCCTGCACATTGAGTAACATTTACAACATAGACTCCTTTGGACAAAGCCTTTTCAATGGCCTCTAAAAACCAGTCTTCGGTAGTGGCATTGCCACTTCCATAAGTTTCAATTACAACCGCTTTGAGCCCTTGGGTTTCTAAAATAGATTTCAAAACAATTGGTGTAATCCCCGGAAATAGTGTGAGCAGAACAATGTTTGTATCCATTGTTTTATGAACCACCAATTGAGCTTGTGAATAATTTTTGTGTAATAACTCATGACTCACCTTTAGATGTACTCCAGAAGTAATGAGGGCTGGAAAATTTAAAGACGCAAAGGCCTGAAAATGTTCGGCATTAATTTTAGTAGTTCGATTTCCTCTGTATAGTTTATATTCAAAATACAGTCCAACTTCCTTTATCACTGGCGTGTTGTTGTTTTGCAGAGCTGCAATCTGAATAGAAGTGATTAAATTCTCTTTAGCATCCGTTCTCAAATCACCAATAGGGAGCTGAGACCCTGTGAGGATGATAGGTTTAGCAAGATTTTCGAGCATAAAGCTAAGGGCTGAAGCAGTATAGCTCATCGTATCACTTCCATGAAGTACAACAAACCCATCATGAGTTTGGTAATTTTCTTCAATGATTGAAGCTATTTTGGTCCAATGAGAGGGATTCATATTGGACGAATCTATTGGGGTTTCAAAAGAAATGGTATGTATGTCACAGTCCAGTAAATTCAGTTCGGGAATTTTTTCTATAAGAGAAGCGAAATCAAATGCCTGTAAAGTGGCGGTGATTGGATCTTTAATCATTCCAATGGTGCCACCTGTATATATTAATAGTATTTGAGGTTTCATTTGATTTTATAATTTAAAAACAGATTTTGAGTTCTCAGTCGTAATTTCTGAAATATAGTCTTTTGACACTCCATAAATATCTGATAATTTTTCTAAAACATTCAAAATATAACTACTTTCGTTCCGTTTTCCTCTGTAAGGCACGGGCGACAAGTAGGGCGCATCTGTTTCTAAAACAATATGCTTTAAATCGATCTGACTTAAAAATTGATCAATTTTTCCATTTTTAAAAGTTACTACCCCGCCAATACCAAGTTTCATGTTAAAAGAAATTGCTCGCTGTGCTTGTTCAAAGGTTCCCGTAAAACAATGAAATATTCCAAATAAATCAGGCCCTTTTTCTTCCTCAAGAATTTCAAAAACTTCATCAAAAGCCTCCCGACAATGAATGACAATTGGCAACTTATATTGTTTGGCTAATTGAATTTGAGCTCTAAACATGAACTGTTGTTTCTGTAACATACTTTGATCCCAGAACAGATCTATACCGATTTCTCCAATGGCCACAAATTTTCGAGTTTCCAATTGTTCTTTAACATGGAACAATTCTTCTAAATAATTATCTTTAACATGCGTTGGATGAACCCCCATCATCAAAAACATTTGTTTTGGATAGCTTTTTTGGAGCGCATACATAGCCTCTGTATAGGAAGAATCGATCGCAGGAATAAAAAATCGGGTTACGCCTGCTTCCAAAGCACGCTCTATAACTTCCGAGCGATCGGCATCAAATGCTTCGCTATACAAGTGGGTGTGAGTATCTGTGATTATCATAGTGCAAAAGTAAGATTTTGAATAGTATCTTTGTAAAAAATTATTTTGCTTTGAAAACCACAACTACGTCCTTATCTGAATTTTTATTAAACAAGTCTTATTTTAAGATAAAGATGCACCCTATTGCATCCAATCATTTTAAGATTATAGGTAAAGTTAATGGCATCAAAGGACTGTTCATTTTAGATACTGGTGCCTCCACAACCTTTATTGGGCTAAAACACGAAGAAAAATTTAAACTCAAAACCCAGTCCTCGGTCGTTAAGGCTAGTGGTGCTGGACCTGATAAAATTGATACACTTCTCTCCAAAAATAATACCCTTTTAATTGGTGGATGGAAAAAAACTCGTTTTCCAATCGCCCTCATAGATTTAAGTTTTGTAAATGATGCGTTAGAATCTGTAAAGACTCTCCCAGTTGATGGCATTATTGGAGCAGACATTCTTAAAAAAGGACTAGCTGTTATTGATTACGAAAAACGCTATCTGTACTTGAAAAATTCTTGACAAACCCCGTCAGTACAGAGTTTTGCATTTGGAAGTTGCGTTAGTATTAAATAAATCAAAAAAATCCCGCATTTGCGGGATTTTAGATTTTAAGGAGTGTCTGTATCACTCTTGAACTAAAAAAGTAATGGGCAATGTATAAGAAACAACGACTGCCCGCCCACGCTGACGTCCTGGCTTCATTTTTGGCAACATATTAACTACGCGTGCTGCCTCTTTTTCTAATCGTGGATGGGGTGCTCGAGAACGCACTCCTATTACATTTCCATTTTTATCAATTTTAAAAACAACACTAATCCGTTGTTTTCCGGACAATCCTAAATCCCCTGCTAAATCTGTATTAAATTTGCGTTGTACAAATTTTGTAATTTTATTGGACATACATTTTCGTTTCTGGGTATTTGACCCTTTTTCACAACCAGGGTATTCAGGTACATTTTCGATGACCGTAAAGTGTACTTCAACATCTTCTTCAACTTCTTCAACCTCAACATCATCAACTTCTATAATTTCATCATCTTGGTCTGTTTCCGTCGATTCAATAACGGTTTCTTCCACCTCTTCTTTATCCTCAACAATTTCAATAACCTGAGGTGCAACGGCAGGCGGTGGTGGGGGCGGTGGGGGCAACTTAAGATCAATAATTGGAATTTCTTCTTCGTTTTCTTCTTCTAGATTTAGAGACCCTATATCAATATTAGATTTGTCATACAACTTATAATTAATAAATTCATAGGAAATGACGAGCATTAAAACTAAACCGAGTGCAAAATAGATAGAACTATTTCGAGTGACATTTGCTTTTATATTTTTCTTTGGCAAACGTTTTTGGAATTCATCTGGGGGAGACTTCATGATGGTAAGATTTAAGGGTTAAAATAAATATACCACAATAAATATACCAAAAAATCCCGCCGAGGAGGGATTTATATAATTTCATAGGATTGAAAAAAGCTTAATCTTGAACTTGAAATGTAATAGGTAAAGAGTAAGGAACGACCACTGCTTTTCCACGTTGACGTCCTGGTTTCATTTTTGGCAACATATTAATCACACGTGCTGCTTCTTTTTCTAACCTTGGGTGGGGTGCTCTAGAACGCACTCCTGTTACATTTCCTTTTTTATCTATTTTAAAAATCACACTAATACGCTGTCTTCCAGATAACCCTAAGTCACCTGCCAAATCTGTATTAAATTTACGTTGTACAAATTTTGCGATTTTAGCTGACATACATTTACGTTTTTCAGCGTTGGAACCTTTTTCACATCCAGGATATTCAGGTACATTTTCGATCACTGAGAAAGGAACCTCAACGTCTTCGTAGATCTCTTCAACTTCAATTTCCTCAACTTCAATCTCTTCATCTTGATCCGTTTCTGTAGATTCAATAACCGTTTCCTCAATCTCTTCTTCGTCTTCGACAATTTCAATCACTTCTGGTGCCGCTGGTGGCGGTGGCGGTGGCGGTGGCGGTGTGAGTTGATCTATTAAAGGAATTTCTTCATCGAGTTCAGCATCTAAATCTAACTTTCCAATATCGATTAATGACTTGTCGTATGTTTTATGGTTAATGGTACTGTATGTTAAAAACAACATAAGTGCTAAACCAACTGCGAAATACAGGGATGCATTTTTACTAACGTCTGCGTTTGAGTTTTTCTTTAATTCCATTTTTGGTGTTATTTTTTGCGAGCGTTAAATTAGTTAAAAAATTAATAAATACACAAAGGTTTAAAGTTTTTTAATGATAACTTCTTTTTTTGCATTAATAATGAGGGCCATTATAAAAATTCCGAGGCAATTTGCTGCAAGGTCCAAAACATCGGCAGTTCTATAAACAGAGAGCAGTCCTTGTAGGATTTCGATGGCTGCCCCAAATAGTATTGATACTAAAGAGGCCAGTCCTAAACTTGATTTTATTTTCAAAATATGAAAACTTATAAACCAAAAAAAACAGAGGGCCGCATACATAACAAAATGTGCTATTTTATCATCAAAGCCTGTGTTGAGTTTTGGCACTTCTGTAAGGTGAGCTAAACTCAAAACACTTATTGAGATTGTATAGACTACAGCAACACTATGTATTAAGTGGTTTTTAAGCACCAATAATTGCCTTGTAATCATCTGCACTTAAAAGTGTCTCCAAATCTTTAGGGTCTTCAATCTTTATTTTGATCATCCAACCTGCGCCATAAGGATCATCATTTACTTTTTCTGGCTCTTCTTCTAAGGATTCATTAAATTCTATGATTTCTCCTGCCACTGGTAAAAACAAATCTGAAACGGTTTTGACTGCTTCTACAGTTCCAAAAACAGCATCAGCTTCCAAAGCCTCATCTAAAGTATCAACTTCTACGTAAACAATATCACCCAATTCACCTTGCGCAAAATCAGTAATTCCAACGGTTGCTATAGCACCGTCAATTTTTACCCACTCGTGATCTTTCGTGTATTTTAAATCTGAAGGAACATTCATAATTATATAATATTAATGTAGTTTATATTAATTTCCAAAGTTATAACGCAATGTAAATCCTGAACGAATGGTCGTTTGAGGAAATGCTGTTGAAATTGCATATTCTGAGAACGCATAGTCAAAATAAAATATAGCTGTTAGGTTTTTGCTGAACGCATAATCTGCGGCATAACGCATACTCCAAATCGTTTGACCTGCACTCACTTGGTTGTTGTCTAAATCTAAATACCGAATGATGGTTTTGTTGTTTCGCATTGACACATCGGCTTTCATATTCAAATCACTTTTAATGATTCTTCTTGGACCTGCTAATTTCGATCGTATTTTTAAGTCTTTAATTCGATACCCTAGTCCAAAAATATATTCGTTTCCGTGAATTTCAGTAAGAAGGTTATTATCGAAACTCAAAGATAAACTACGGTCTTTTTTAATTTCGGCAGTCACCTTAACTGAGTTTTTCATTTCAAAGTCGAGCTTTACCAAAGGACTGAACTGTTCCACCAAATTGATGTTACTGTATAAGGTTTCTGCTTTATAATTATCAGATTGGTCTTTTGTGTTAGGGTTTTGAGATTCGAAGTCTAGGGTTGGATCTGCAGCATTATAATCAAGATTTGTTCTGAACTGATTGATGGTGTAAGATGCATTATAACCGTGGGTTAAAGAGAACCTTCTAAAGCGCTTTTTGAACCATTTGTTTTTCATGAATCCGGTATACTTTAAGGTCCAATTAGGAAGTGGGATGTCTCTAAAAGCGTTCAAACTGATTTTATTTGATTTTTTTCCAGAGTAAGCCGCTAAAAATGCCGGTAATAATACCGCTTGACTGTTTTTTCCAAATCCTTTAGGGTAACCTTCTGCATCTGTGGTAAATCCATTAGCTCCATAAAAATTTTGAGCCAGACGGTTGGCAATCTCCAATCGGTTGCTTTTAAATTCTTCAAATGGAACCGATTTATTTTCGTCGCTTTGACTAAATGCTGTTTTAATTAATACCGTTGATATATTGAAATTCCCAAAAGTATTTGGGATTAACGAATTATAGGTATTGCCAACTGCATTAAAAGTTTCAGTAAAGTTAGTGGCATAGGTTTTACCTCCATTCAAATCAATTTTTAGATCGGAAATTGGCTCCATATTAATATTGAAGTCTATGTTTTCAGTATGGGTTTCTGTGTACTGCTGGTTGAATTGATCGAAGGTTGTAAGCCAACCATTTTCTGCAGAAATTCTTCGAATGTCTCGTTGACTTCCAAAAGTGTATCCCGCCGTTGGTCTTAGGGTTCCTAAAAATCCAGGAGTTGGCAAATAGCCTGGCAAAAAGGAACTATTTCCTTCAGAGTAATTGACCTGCATTCGATTGATACTGGTTAACAATCCAATACCAAAATCTTTCAAGTTGAATTTCTTTGATTTGGAGGACGCTCTTGAGTTTGGTGTTTTACTTTCTAATTTGGAAGATCTACCTCTTCTAGATGATTTTTTTATGCCTAAATAACGATAGAGTTTGCGCATGTCAAACGAGGTGTTCAAATTATGCTGATTGGCGTTCGAAATTGAATTCCCTAAGGTTGTATCGGCATCACCTACCAATAAGTCAGATCCTTTGTTCCATTGAAAATCTCCAGTATAAGAGTAATTAGAAGTGACAAAACTCAATGCCGGAAATTTATTTAACGGCAATTCATAATTGATCCCTAATTGTTGGGTGTGTCGGTTTGGATCACCAAAATCAAAGAAGCGATCCCAGACGCCCAGATCCGGATCTTGATCGCCATTTAATTCGTTATCAACAAAGTAATTTCTTACAATATTATTGGTAGAGGACGTAAAGTTCAATCGCAAACCATCTGTAAGATTATAATTGATGGTGTATTGAAAATCGAAGGTGTAATTTCTTCTAATCAATTCATCAACCGTAATATTTTCAGCACCTAAGCCCGCATCTCTAAATTTCTGACTGTTATATTGTCGCACATAATCAGAAGTCACCGATAGACTGGAAGGCAATAAATTTAAATTAAAGTCTTTTATCAGCTTCCAATATTTATTCATAAACAGAGAATCGTTTTTCTTGAAGGGCTCTATTTTTATTGGGTTAAAACTGTAGTTATAATTAGCGCCTACTCTAGCGTTTTGATCTAAAGAATTTTCAATCTCAAAATCACGGTGTTTTATTTGGTTGAAAGAATAGTTCATCGTAAGGTTTTCCACGTCGTACACTCTAGGTTTGGCATCACCAGTACGTTGTTTTCGAACCCCAATAAAATTGATGCTTTGACGTTTTGTATAATCTTCCGATTGGGTTTTGATGCGTTCACGTTCTTCTGAAGTTTCGGCAGCATCTAATCGACTTTGTAGTTTTAAATCTTTGTATTGCTGGTCATACTCAGGGGTAATGAGCTCCTCACTTTGACCGTAGTTAAAAGGAATTTCTAAGCCCCATTTCTTTGGTAGCAACTGCCCAAGGTTCATGTTGGTAACCACATCATATTGCTTTAAATCTTCACGACTTCGCTGATTTGGTCCTTGTTCTAAACTTCCAAATCCAGTAGTGCTTCGTTTTGCGGTGGCATTGATATTCATGAAATCGGCGATATTGGTATCCACACTCATAATCGCAGCCCATCCGCCTTCGTTGTCCATATCTGCTAGACGCAACTCATTGAACCACACTTCTGCACATTGTGCATTTCTGCCAATATTTTTGACTCCGACCATTAAGGTTCTAATGTCTCCAAAATTTGGATTTCCTTTAATTGCGATGCGTTGCTCTACGGGCGTCTCATTTAAATTAGAACTAAAATTTAGTGAGAAAGGCTCAAATTCTCCGATCGGGTTTTCTTGTAATTCTCCATCAATCACATTGTAAAATGTTGGGGCTTCATTGCCTAAGGTTCCTTGACTAATACCCAAAGCTTTTATTTGTTCCAAAAACTCTAAAGGAATATTTATCTCGTTATACTCTGGCCAAACCTCATTTGAAGCGGCACCCGAAGCGCCTGATGATTTTCGCAAAGGAAGTTCTATCTGGTAGTAATTTTGAGTGAAATCATTCCCCAATCTAATGAATCCCACTAAAGTCCCTTGTTCAAAACTGTTGGTTTCACCATCCTCAGCATGAATAAACATTTTCAGTTTTTTATACTGACGCATGTCTACATTAATATTTTTGAAAACACCTCTGGCATCTTCAGATTCCAGCTCACAAACATCGACCACTAAGGATTGTTCGTTCTGACGTATGATACTGTTATTATTGTTTAATTGTTCGCGTTCAACCCCAGGTGGAGATACATAACCCCCATCGTTTTCTTGAATACCCACAATCCCAACACTAAAGTCGGTACCTTCTGTTTGCGTTGCCTCGTTTGAATCGTCATCCAATGACAATTGATAACGCCTCCAGTCACTTCTTACTAAATCCAAGGTTCCGAATCGAAGGACTGTCGATTCTGAAAATTCTTTGAGATACATCCGTGCAAAACGAATGGATCGGAAATCGGAAATGCCTCCAATTTCATTTGTAAATTCTGAAACTGGTATTCGAAACTGATACCAATTAATTGTTCCTGAAGAAGATCCGTTTGGTAAGGTAATATTTGAAACGGTCTTTCTATCCACTATATAGGAGTTGCTAGGGTTGTTTAAATCTGAAGAAGAGATCTCTATTTCGTATTCGTAATAACTGTCTATGGTATTCATAGTGTTATCCCTGTTGATGTCTTCTACATCTGGGAGGGTTGTAGATCCCCGATTGGTCTCTGAAACTGCATCTGGTGAATTTCCTTCGAGTCCATTGTACCTTTTGTAACGTTCAAAAATATCTCCTTCGGTATTTAGATAATACTTATAATTGTCATTGGCTGGGTCATCAAGAGACGAAAAGGGAGCAAACCGTGTATCAGACGTGGTGCTTTCTTCAAAATCATCAAAGCCATCTAAACCAACATCTTGGTTATTTCTGTCATCTCCTTGGGTTGAAAACGCATAAATTAAAGATTGGTTTTGTGGGGTAACGGTTCCCCATGTCGTGGGAGGTAAAAAACTAACATTCCCATCTTCTGGGAGTCCATTTTCGTATTGTTTTTTTCCGTCTTTTATTACATCTTCAGATATGTTTCCTAAATTGAAGATCAATTTTCCACCTGGGTTAGAGGGGTTGTCCAAAAACGGATCCATCAACCAAAACTCAATATACTCCACATTTGATTGCTCAAAGTCCGTGGAAGTGAGTTGTCTGGTGATTCCTGCCCAACTGTTTTGAGGCGTATTTAAAATACCATCGACTGCATCTGATTGATAATTATAAGGGCCTCTTTCTTGAGGATTATATACTAAATCTAAAGTATTGATCACGGTGTATTGTCCTGTGACAATGTCAACTTGTGGAAACAGTTCATCAATAAAAATACGTCTGGCATAGAGATCAGAAACATCATCATCTGTGATGCTTCCTGGACGTTGATTGCTGTAAAAAATGGGATCCACAGAGTACCAGTTTAAATGGGCTCTATCAAATCCATTCTGATAGCCTAAATCGTCTTCAGATCCTTCGGTGTATACACGTCCAAGTTCTTTAGGTCGACTCGATAAAAACCACGACTGTGGGCTGAGTAAACTAATGCCGTTTTGGGAGCCTTCAAAATCATCGACATAAGAGGTTACTTCACTGTCAAAATCTGTGCCTTTGGGAGCCCCTGGTTTTAAATATGCAAACTCGCCTCGCAAGGAAAGATTAGATTCAACATCTGTATCTATGTTTGGTAATTTATTGGCCAATCGTGTGAGGAATGGAACTTCTGTGGAGTAGTTTCCATTAAATCCAAAAATAGTGTTGTTAATAGATTCGCTTCCATAATTTGCTTTTTGTGTAATGGGGCGTTCATTTAAATTTAAGACGGTGGCACCCAATACAAAGTTTTCGTTGAATTGGTGCTCGACATTAATTCCTGTAAAGCGTTTTGTTTGTTGTCCAAAGACCGCATTGTTTTCAACGGATACTTGAATTGGAGTGTTGGATGCTTGCAATGAAGGATCCAAAATTTGGACCGTTCCAATCTGATAATTCACGGTATAATCAACACCTTCTACAAGTACACGTCCACCGGCAGTTACCTTCACAGAGCCTCTTGGCACATTAAAGGCGCCAATTGGGATGCCTGAACTTCCAGAAGATTTATAGCGTCCCCGCATCAAAAATTTGTTCTTATCGCTGTCTTGTAAGGCCGCTGTTTTGGTGTTTTTGTAGAGAGATTTGTATACGTATTTTGCTTGATTTGGGTTATACGTTAATTCATCACCCTCATAGTTTTCAGAAGCGGTTGATCTAAGGGTTTCAAATAGAAAACTTCCAAAAGGCTCTACTTTGGTGAATATAATTTTTCCATTTTGAGGAATGACTGTAACTCCTGGAACAAAATCAAAGAATCCATCTCCTTTATTTTGTGGATCGTTATTAAAATTTAATCGATCGAAATTAAATAATCGGATTAAGGGTGTTTCTTCTATGGGGTCATTGTTTCCTATGGGCGCTGGGAATGGTGTGCCACTCACGGGGGTGATAAAGTTGAGTGCTGAAGTTTCGTTATAAAAAATATTTAATCTAAAGTCATCTTGATCTAATTGATACGCCCCTGTATTATAAATATTTTTCATCATCAAGTCCCATGTAGGAAGATTGACGTTTGTGACCGCACTCTTTAGCATTTTGAGGACTAAGCTCTGGTTTGTAACGGTTTGGATGCCCGTGTTCATATCCTCTACAACATCGGTTGCAGCGAGTCCATCATTTGCAAACTCCCCAACTTGATACACTTCATCTCCAATCGTGTATTGATACGCTACCGCGAGAACCTCATCATTCTGAAGGCGCTGATTTAAAGAAATATAACCTAACTGTGTATCCACATTAAATTCATTGCCTTCCGTCAATTTTCGCGCATTTTCAAGCTTGCCGTAATCAAATCCTTCATTGATACCAGGCAATAGAAATCCGGATTGTACGGTGGCAATGTCACGAATTGAATTTGTTAACTGAGAACCTGCATTGCCTATATTGGTAGGGTCAAAATCGTTATTTTCATTATTAGGGTTTGCAGCAGGGCCAACATTGACAAATCCTGCTGGGACGGCTGTCAACCCAAGCACAGAAGATTCTCCCAAATCTTGGAGTGCAACAATATTTCGGACGTTTTGAATTTGATTTGTTCTGTTGGTGACCCAAACCTCTATCCTTGTAATTTGAACTTGTGTATTGATAAATGGATAATTTAAGAGGGCATCATCATATTTTTCTCTAAAGTACTGACCTAGAAAAAAGTGTCTGTTTTCGTCGTAATCCAACCCAAAAAACTCAAAGTCTTCTAAAGTCCCTCCGCCTTGTGCCGTAACCGAGCGTGTTTCGGATTGTTGCTCAGAGAATACGGCTGTGACTCTAGTTTTTCCAAACTGTAGTTCTGTTTTTACACCAAATAAACTTTGGGCTCCCGTAATAAGAGAGCTATTGAGAGGCATACTTACATTTCCTAGTTCGAGTTTTTGTAAAATGGAATCTTCATTATCAGAGTTGAGTTTATTTAGTTCTTTTTGGGCAAGGCCTTGGGCAGCACCTTTAGGATTTGAAAGTGCTTGTTTTCCTTTATTCATAAGCCCTTCAGCCTGACTAAGGGGTGCGTATTCGATCTTAAATAAATTCTGAAAATCAAAAGTGGACTGAGTGTCATAATTAGCGTTGACTATTAATCGCGTCCCTACTTTACCTGTCAAACTTAAGCTGATTCGTTGATCAAAATCAAAGGTGAAATTGCTTTGATTTCTTGGTGAAAATGCTGGATTTTCTTGTTTGGTATACATCACTCCAAGATCCATTTCGACAGATCCTTGTGGGACAACCGAAATGACATTGCTGCCAAATATGGTTTCAAAAAATTTAGAGTTGATATATAAATCTGGAATTAGATTTTTCTTGGCTTCTTCGGAGCCTTCTTTTTTTCCGTCAAGTGCATCAAGTTTTTCTTTGTAATAGGTTTTTAAACTTTCTTTAACTACTAGATCTTGAAACTCTTTGGGGGTTAAAATGACAGGGTAATTAATATTAAAATCTCCAACTGTTGAAGTGTAAAAATAGCGATCTGTGAGCGGGTCGTAGGTGTATTTACTCTCAATACTGGCTGGATCAGGTGTGTTTAGTTTTCCAAATGAAAAGGTTGTGGACGTTGAATCTCTAACAGTCGTAGGGTCTTGCGCCAACAAGATGGAAGTGCAATTAAAAAACAAGACCGTTAGAAAGAGCCTTTTAAAATAAGTTTTATAGTTAGCGGTTTTCAAATGAGTTACAGGTTTTTAAGCGCTTCCTTAATAATAAATTCTACCGTAGCTTCAGGGTAAGACACTACTATTTTTTCGATAATGCGTTCGGATTGTTTTTTCATAAAACCTAAAACTTCTAAAGCAGATAACGCTTCATCTTTGTTTGTATTGTTTGGAGTCAAGGAAGTTTCATCAATATCATAAATTTTTAGGACTTTATCTTTTAAATCAATGATGACTCTTTGTGCTGTTTTAAGACCAATTCCTTTTACAGATTGGATCAAAGCGACATCTCCTACAGCTATTCCTTCTCTTATTTGTTTGGGTGTGAGCGACGAAAGCATGGTACGCGCTGTATTTGCTCCAATTCCACTGACAGAAATTAAGAGTCTGAAAATCTCTCGTTCAGATGAACTGATAAAACCATAAAGCGTGTGAGAGTCTTCTTTGACTTGGAGGTGAGTAAAGACTTTAATCGCTTCCTGATCTGGTATTTGAGAAAATGTATGAAGTGAAATATTGACAAAGTAGCCGATGCCATTGCAATCTATAACGACGTGTGTTGGTGTTTTTTCAACTAATTTGCCCTGAATGTGTGTAATCATATTTTCACTTTCTTTGAACTTCAAATGTACTAAATTAATACAATATTTTAAGGAGAAAAAAGAAAGTGATTTAGATGGTTAATTTATCGCTTTTCCTTTTTGCTGTGCATCCACGACTGCAACGGCGGTCATATTTACAATTTCATCGACACTTGCCCCTAATTGTAAAATATGTACTGGCTTGCGTAATCCCATCATGATCGGCCCAATAGACTCTGCTTTGTTGAGCTCTTTCAGCAATTTATATGTGATATTTGCTGCTTCTAAATTTGGAAAAATAAGGGTGTTTACTTTTTTACTTGCGAGTCTAGAAAAAGGGAAGTTCTCTTTTAACATTTTACTGTTCAAGGCAAAATCTGTTTGCAACTCTCCATCCACTAACAATTCTGGATGTCTTCGGTGCAAATAGGAAACTGCTTCTTTTACTTTGGTAGCTGTCTTATCTTTAGAAGATCCAAAATTGGAATAAGATATCATTGCCATCACAGGCTCTATTCCAAACATTTTAACCACACCAGAAGTCATCTGTGCAATTTTTATTAAATCGTCTGCTGATGGATTTATATTGATTGCAGTATCACTCAAAAACATAGGCCCTCTTTGCGTAATCATCACATTGGTGGTCGCAATTCGTGTAGATCCTGGCGCCAAACCTATTAAATTTAGCATTGGTTTTACTACCGACCCATAATTACTAGAATAACCGGAAATAAGAGCATCAGCGTCGCCTTCATTGACCATCATGGCAGCAAAATAATTGCGTTCACGCATTAATTTTTGAGCGGCTAAAAGGTTCACCCCTTTTCGCTGTTGTTGTTTCCAATATATTTCAGCATATTTGTTTTTTTGAAGACTGCTTTCATCGGATTTAGGATCGATAATAAGGACTTCATCATCAAATTCAAGTTCTTGCATTAGACGTTCAATCTCATCTCGTCTTCCTAACAAAATTGGAGTAGCGATCCCTTCTTCTAAAACAATTTGAGCTGCTTTAAGAACACTTAATTGATCGGCTTCCGCAAAAACAACACGTTTTGGGTTCAGTTTTGCTCTATTAAATAAAAGTCTTACAATTTTATTATCGGAGCCCATACGCTCCAAAAGGGAGTCTTCATAGTGTTGCCAATCGGTAATCGGAGCTAAAGCCACGCCGCTTTCGATCGCTGCTTTTGCTACTGCTGGTGGAATGGCTGCAATCAAACGGGGGTCAAATGGTTTTGGAATAATATAGTCTTTACCAAAAGTCAATCGTGTTTCGCCATAAGCAATATTTACTTGTTCTGGGACGGGTTCCTTTGCAAGATCTGCCAGTGCAATCACTGCGGCCTTTTTCATCTCTTCGTTGATAGAAGTTGCTCTCACATCTAAGGCGCCTCTAAATATAAAAGGAAAACCAAGTACATTATTGACTTGATTTGGTGTGTCACTTCGTCCCGTAGCCATGATAATATCATCGCGAGTTTTGACTGCGAGATGGTATTTTATTTCTGGATCGGGGTTTGCCATTGCAAAAACAATTGGGTTTTTTGCCATTGATTTGAGCATTTCTGGACTCACAATATCAGATGTGGAAAGACCAATAAAAACATCCGCAGATTTCATTGCTTCATCTAGCGTATCGATTTTACGATCGGTTGCAAACTCCGCTTTTTGAGAGGTTAAATTATCACGATCGTTTCTAATCACCCCTTTACTGTCGAGCATGACAATGTTTTCGCGTTTCGCACCAAAGGATTGGTACAATCGTGTACAAGAAATCGCAGCGGCACCTGCACCACTGACCACAATCTTAACATCTTGAATGTTTTTATCTGCAAGTTCTAAAGCGTTCAATAAGGCGGCAGCAGAAATGATTGCTGTACCGTGTTGATCGTCGTGCATTACAGGAATATCAAGTTCTTCTTTTAAACGTTTTTCAATTTCAAAGGCTTCTGGCGCTTTGATATCTTCTAAATTTATGCCTCCAAAAGTAGGCGCTATATTTTTTACGGTTTGAATAAATTCTTCTATATTTTCAGTATTGACTTCAATGTCAAACACATCGATATCAGCAAATATTTTAAAGAGCAGTCCTTTTCCTTCCATAACTGGTTTGGAAGCTTCAGCACCAATATTCCCTAAACCTAAAACAGCGGTTCCATTGGTAATTACAGCTACTAAATTTCCTTTGGCTGTATATTTATAGGCGTCAGAAGGATTTTTTTCGATCGCCAAACAAGGTGCAGCAACTCCAGGAGAATAGGCCAATGCCAAATCTCTTTGGCTTGCGTATTTTTTGGTAGGAACTACTTGAATTTTTCCAGGAAACGGTTTTTCGTGATAAGCGAGAGCTTCTAAATCGTGTTTACTCAGTTTTGACATCTTGGTGGTTTGATGTGCAAAGTTAGACCGTTCAATTTAATAATGAAATTTTAGAGCGATTCTTTTATGGAATTTGACAAGAAGAATCGAATTTTAAGTAAAAAAAACATGTGGATTATAGACTAAAACCCAACAGCTGTGTCATCGCCTCTAGGATCTGCACCGCCTTCTAATTGGCCGTTTGGCAACACCAAAATAGCATCTACTTTTCCTATAATCGGTGAATTGGTATGATCTATCTCGTAACCTAATTTTTTTAGAGAACTAAACACAACCGTATCAAAGGAGGTTTCAAATTTGATGTTGTCTGGTAACCATTGGTGGTGATAACGAGGTTTGGAAACTGACTCTTGCATGCTCATATCATACTCTAAAACATTCAAAATATTTTGCATCACAGAGGTGATAATGGTAGAGCCTCCAGGTGAGCCTACCACCATTTTGAGTTGTCCGTTTTTTTCAATAATGGTTGGCGACATCGAGCTTAGCATTCGTTTTTGGGGCGCAATCGCATTGGCCTCGGCGCCAACCAAACCGTACATGTTTGGTTCTCCCGGCTTTGCACTAAAATCATCCATTTCATTATTTAAAAAGAAACCGCCTTCTTCTACATAGACTTTAGATCCATAGGCTGCATTTAAAGTGGTGGTCACTGCTACACTGTTTCCAAAGGGATCTACGATTGAATAATGGGTGGTTTCATCACTTTCATATCCGGGAATTGATCCTCGTGAGAGTGCACTCGATTGAGTCGCTTTTTTCCAATTAAAATCACTCATTCGCTGGGATAGATAGTGTTCAGACATCAAGCTATCTGTGGGGATATTAACGAAGTCGGGGTCTCCTAAAAAATAGGATCTATCTGTGTAAGCTCTGCGTTCTGCTTCGACGATTACTTGGATATATTTTGTTGAATTATGTGTGTATTGTTCTACATTATAAGGCTCAATACTTTTTAAAATTTGAGCAAGACAAATGCCTCCGATAGAAGGTGGTGGCCACGCGTCTTTTAGAGGACCATAAGGATGTTGACGGTGTTTTTATTAATACAGACATGGTTGCTATAGGAGCAATAACAGAATTTAGAAAACGAAAGGTTAGAATCCCTGAAGATATTTCGATTGTGGGCTTTAGTAATTGGTTTATGTCATCTGCAATAACACCCTCTTTAACGACCATTGATCAACCTGGTTTTAAAATAGGAAAGAGAGCTTTCAAACAATTATATAAAGAATTAAAAGCTGTCAAAAAAGAAAAAATAATTATCCCAAAAATTATAGAACTAAAAACGAATTTAATTAAAAGAGAATCTACTAAAACTATCTCTTTAAAAACTTAATATTTCTTTTTAACCCTGAAAACTTAGTGCGTTTCACAGCTGAATGTTGAAACACCTTACTGAAGGTATCTTGTGTAATTTCCTCCCAATCCTGTTTGGTCATGGACAACAATTCTGGTTTTGGGTTGAACAAGGGCTCAGAGTGCGCTTTTGAAAATCGGTTCCACGGACATACATCTTGACAGACATCACATCCAAACATCCAATTATCAAACTGCCCTTTCATTTCAGAAGGAATTTGCTCTTTGAGTTCTATGGTAAAATAGGAAATACACTTGCTCCCATCCACACCATATTCTGAAGTAATGGCTTCGGTTGGACAAGCATCTATACAGGCTGTGCAGGTGCCACAGTGGTCGGTTACAGGGGTGTCGTACTCTAACTCCAAATCAATAATCAGCTCTGCAATGAAATAGAAGGACCCCACTTGTTGCGTTAATAAATTACTGTGTTTTCCTATCCAACCAAGTCCTGATTTCTTCGCCCATGCTTTTTCTAAAATGGGGGCAGAATCTACAAATGCACGTCCGTGAACTTCGCCTATTTCTTCTTTAATAAATTCTAAAAGGTGTTTGAGTTTGTCTTTTATCACAAAGTGATAATCTCTACCATAGGCATATTTACTGATTTTTGGTGCTTCAGGATCGTGTTGGGTTTCTTCAGGAAAATAATTATAAATGAGTGAAACCACGCTTTTGGAGTCTTCTACTAGTAATGTTGGATCCAGACGTTTATCAAAATGGTTTTCCATGTACTG
>Ga0209771_1001157_pt1 | contig 17124 bp, 12 predicted proteins | sample SaaInl59LU_5_DNA_FD_184639 | JGI IMG/M metagenome (GOLD analysis project Ga0209771, IMG submission 184639) | Marine microbial communities from expanding oxygen minimum zones in the Saanich Inlet - ESP_59LU_5_DNA (SPAdes) (version 2) | ecosystem: Environmental > Aquatic > Marine > Intertidal zone... | reverse complement strand
TTTCTTAGAATTTCTACAAACCCAATAATTGCAAGTGTTATTTGGAAATATCCTGCAAGTTTGGCAATCTGTTTCTTTTTAAGGAGTGTTCCGCCCACTGCAAACAAACTGATTCCGTACACAAAACTGTCTGCAAGCATATCTAAACTGTCGGCAACAAGTCCATAGATTTTGAGATAATTCCTGTTGTCATTTCAATAAGAAAAAAGACAAAATTGATTGCTAGTACCGACCAAAGAAGTTTTTTCTGGCTCGCATTTTCTTTAAATTCTGTTTGGTCGGTCTGTTCTGTTGAGATTTTTTTTCCGCCCAAATTCAGTTCGATCACTGACTTTTCGATGTGGTCAATTGTACCGCTGTGAAAAACGGTCAACATCCGATTCGGAATATCAAAGTCTAAATTCGAAACACTTGCAATTCCGTCCAACTTCATTCGGATCAGAGTTTCTTCGGAAGAACAGTCCATTTTGGTAATTTTAAATATCGTTTTGTGCATTTAACTTGTTGTTTTTCGGACATCAACGGATAGCAACTAAGTTAGTAAATAAATCACAGATAGAAAATTCGCGTCCCGACAACTGTCGGGATTCGTAAGTAGGCTAGGAACTAGCAATTAATTTTATACGGTGTTGGCAATCGTTATTTTACAAGTTCATATAAATCTTTTTCAGTAAATGTTCTAAATGAAAACTTATATCCTCCATAGGCTGCAATTCCATAAAATAATAAATCCATTCCGCTAAAAGTTTCAGTCATTATAGGAATTAGTTGGCTATAGTCAAATAAGCTTAAAGTTTCAAAATAGCCTAAACCTTCTGAATTTGCTATAAATCCAATAATACTAAAGAAATTTCCTAAAAGACAACTCAGTAATGAAATAATACCGCCTGAAATTCCAAATATTTGGTCTATTCCTTTTCCCATAAACCTCATTGAAAGTCCAACACCAGCTCCAATAGCTATTGCCATATATCCAATTTGAAAACCAGTCGCAACTGTAATAGTTCCCCACAAAAGTGCTCCAATTACTCCAACTACAATTCCAGTCATTATGGCTTTAGGAAACTCTTGTTCAGATTTGAACTTTTCTAAATTTTTGTCAGATAATTTATTCAATACATCATTATGTTCAACAGCTTCAGTATCGTCAATTTTCTCTATTACAGATTCATCTAATTTGAAAGATTTACATTCATTTTCAAAATCAGCCATTTCTCCTGTTAAATTACATAAAAGTCCAACTTTCATATCAAGTCTTCTATTTGTACACTTTTTACAGAATTTTAAATGTTGTTCTCTTGTCATTTTGGTTTTTCGTTTTAATGTTTGCCAACGTTTAGCTATGAATAGTACGTTGCAGAAAATCCGCGGATTTTCGTATCGGCACAAGCCATAAGCTTTTCGGTTTTGTTTTTATTTTGTTAGTTTTAAAAGCCAAATTAAAAGATTTGGCGATGATTGTAAAAATACATAAACCTTTGGATTAAACACCAAAACCCTTATTATTTTTATACTTTATTGCCTATAGTTTTTCTGTTTTAGAATTATTTTTATTGATTTTCATTTGTGTTGGACAAGTAAATTTTATTTTTGATGTTTTCCTTTTTAACTTTTCTTATGACTATTAAGCCTACAATAAATAATGGTAAAACAACTATTGTTGAAGCAATTGAGTTGATTACGTCAGAAACGACATCTGTAGCAATTGTCTCATTTTCTACAATTTTATTGTTTAATATATTTGAAAATCCAAAAACGAAATTTATTAAACCGTGAACAATGGCTAGAGGAATAAGTTTGTTTGTTTTTAATAAAAGTGCACCAAAAAAAACGCCAAAAAAGATAGCATATAATACTTGACTAAGCTCTTGTGCTATATTTTTTATTTCGAAATTGAGTAAATGAAGAAGACCAAATATAATAGCAGGAATTAATACAGAATAGAATACTCTGTTTTTCTTTTCATAATAACCTTTGATATATACGGATTGTAAAATCCCTCTAAACACCAACTCTTCGGAAAAACCAACCGCCATTGTCGAGAAGAAAAGTAACAAAATATTAATTGACTGAACTTCTGATAAATCTTGACCGAATATTTGTAATGCTCCTAAAATTAGAAGATATAAGGGAATAAAAATTAAATATTTTTTTGACCAAGACAATTGTTTATCTAACCCTGCCAGTGCTTTAATGTTTAATTTTTTAATTGCAAATACAGATATTGAAATTATCAAAAGTGATTTTAAAAAAAGTGTGATTTGATCTATTTGGATTGAGGATAGCGTAGCGTCAATGAAAAATTTTTCTAGAGGAATGGCCAAAATGCCAGAAAATAATATTAGTGTTACTAATGTAGTTGCTATTACTTTTTTTGATAAATCATTCATAATTATTAGTATTTTAAATTTTCAATTCAGTTTTTTTTTCGGTTTTGAGTTAGTTGAGTAATTATAGGTAACAGTTTTGTGTATGATTAGTGGCGTGGACGCTCAATCGTAAAACCCATCTTTGGCTGCTGCAATACTTTTTCGTAATAAAATTTAATAGCATTAATGGCTTGGTTCTGTGAGGAAGCAGATACTTTCTGCTTTTGAATAAGATACAGTAAGTAATCCTTGATATCATCTTTATCTAGAGTTTCTAAATTATGTTTGGAAAAATAGGAACTAAATTTTTTAAATTCGGAAACATAGGACATAATCGTATTTTCGCTATACCGTTTTAGTTTTAAATGCTCAATATAAGCGTTAGGGATCGGCGTCTTAGCGTATGCTTTTCGTTTGACACGTTCTTTGAGTACAGTACGGTCTTTTGTAGTTTTTAGAGCCGAATAATCCACATAAGCAATACCTTTAAATACATTAAAAACAGGATGTAAATTAAAATCTTTCTTTTTCATATACCATGAGTTTATGGTCTGACTCCAGCGAGTATTTTCAATTGTTTTGACACAGCCAATAAGTTCCTTGTCAAAAGGAAACTGAACCATAATAATGGGTTCATTTCTCAAATTATGCGGCCTTAATAGTATAGTTTTCATTCAATTTATTTAACTCTTCAACTTCCCTTTTTTATAAACCAAACACAGCTTCGCTAGAGAGAGTCCTGAAGAGGCAAAAGATGAAATTACCTATCTTGCCCCCATTTAGAGATTGTATGGAGACCCCACAATGAGCGGTCGTTTTTAGTCCTTCCTGATCTTGCTTTTGGTCAAATGGTTTTATGAAGATTCAGACTTGGGGGCTAAACTTTCATAAACCTATAAAAGATTTTTAAAAATCCCAAAAAAATTACAGATTTTAACATAAATAATTGATTGTGTTTATTTTATGTTTAAAATAATAAAACAAAAGTGAATTGTAAGGCAGTATTTTACCCTTTTGATGTTCACAATGAAGCCTCCAGAATTTGTTCATAATTAATAGAGTTTAGGGCCGCCCGAACCCCTAAATAGTTTTATATTTAGGGTTCTGTTTTATAGCTTATAACACACCTATGTATTTAATTTTTGATACCGAAACTACCGGCTTACCAAAGCGTTGGAATGTACCCATTACCGACGTGGACAACTGGCCGCGCTGCATTCAGATCGCTTGGCAATTGCATGACGAACTCGGAAACTGTATCGAACATCAAGACTATCTAATACGCCCCGACGGATTTAACATCCCTTACGATGCCGAAAAAATTCACGGCATCTCCACAGAATTAGCTAGCGAACAAGGGTTGGCACTTTCCGAAGTATTGGAATTATTCAACATCGCACTTTCAAAAACCACTTTTGTAGTCGGTCAAAACCTAGGTTTTGATTTGAACATTATGGGCTGTGAATTTCATCGATTGCAAGTCGCTTCGCCATTAAGTGAGCTGCCTGTTTTAGATACCTGTACCGAAAAAACCGCGTCCATGTGTCAGATACCTGGAGGTAGAGGTGGGAAGTTTAAATTGCCAACCCTGACAGAGCTGCACCAGTTTTTGTTTCAGAAACCCTTTGGAGAGGCACACAATGCCACGGCCGATGTAGAAGCCACCACCCGTTGTTTTTTGGAATTGATCCGACGTCAGGAATTCACCATAGATCAATTGCAAGCTTCCAACGATTATTACAACCGTTTTCAGCAAGAAAACCCAGAACAGATCACGCCGATTGGTTTAAAGCATGTCAACCTCAAACAAGCATCCGCCAAAATTGCGGTGCGCATCCAACAAGAAAAAGAGGCAGTAACTCCCCAACAAATAACCACAGAAATTCCGGACATCCTCAATGATGTGGAAGTGGTGCATCTGCATAACCACTCTCAATTTTCGGTTTTACAATCCACCATCAGCATCAAAAATTTAGTCGCTGCCGCTTCTGACAATCAGATGCCTGCTGTGGCAATTACCGATCATGGAAATATGATGGGTGCCTTTCATTTTGTCAAAGAAATAGGCAATTATAACAGAGCCATTCGTCAAAAAAATAAAGAAGCCGAAGCTGCCAATGAACCCGCGGATGCACAAGAAATTAAAGGGATTATAGGCTGTGAATTTTTTGTCTGTGAAGACCACACCAACAAATCTCAGAAAGACAATGGCTATCAAGTCGTTTTTCTAGCAAAGTCTAAAGAAGGCTATCACAACCTAGTGAAAATGTCGTCCAAAGCTTATACCGATGGATTTTATTATTTACCAAGAATTGACCGTGCCATCGTCGAAACCTATAAAGAAGATTTGATTGTCCTGACCGGAAATTTATACGGTGAAGTGCCTTCTAAGATATTAAACGTTGGCGAGCGTCAAGCCGAAGAAGCACTCTTGTGGTGGAAAGAGAAATTTGGAGCGGATTTGTATGTGGAAATCATGCGTCACAACCAAGAAGATGAAGACCGTGTCAACCCAGTGTTGATCGGCCTTGCCAAAAAACATGCCGTCAAATTAGTCGCCACCAACAACACCTATTACATCAACCAAGAAGATGCCAACGCACACGATATTTTGTTGTGTGTAAAAGACGGCGAAAAACAATCCACCCCCATAGGACGTGGACGTGGATACCGTTACGGACTGCCAAACCAAGAGTATTATTTCAAGTCTTCAGAGGAAATGAAATCGCTTTTTAAAGATGTTCCTGAAGCGATTGTAAACATTCAAGAAGTGGTTGATAAAATTGAACCCTTTGAATTGGCACGGGACGTACTCCTTCCAAAGTTTGATATTCCAGAAGAATTTATAAACCCAGCAGATGAAATAGAAGGCAGTAACTTTGGAGAAAATGCCTATTTAAGACATTTGACCTATCAGGGTGCCAAAAAACGTTATGGAGAACTCACAGATGAGATCAAAGAACGTATCGATTTTGAGCTTAAAACCATTGAAAACACCGGCTATCCTGGGTATTTTCTCATTGTAGAAGATTTTATTCGGGTGGCACGTTCTATGGACGTGTCGGTAGGCCCCGGACGTGGGTCAGCCGCTGGTTCTGTGGTCGCCTATTGCCTTTGGATCACCAATATCGATCCCATAAAATACGACTTACTTTTTGAGCGTTTCTTGAATCCAGATCGTGTGAGTATGCCCGATATCGATATTGATTTTGACGATGAAGGCCGTGGACGTGTCATGGATTATGTCATCCAAAAATATGGATCGAGTCAAGTAGCACAAATTATTACCTATGGAACCATGGCAGCCAAATCTTCCATTAGAGATACTGCCAGAGTGTTGGATTTACCCCTAGGTGATGCCGATCGGATTGCGAAGTTGATTCCTAATATGGCCAAACTGAATAAGATTTTTAACACTCCCGAAAAGGAGTTAAAAGCAAAATTCAGATCGGAAGATATGGAGCTGATTAATCAGTTGCTTAACTTGTCTGAAGGGGATGATTTGGAAGCCGAAACCATCAACCAAGCGCAAGTGTTAGAAGGCTCGCTTAGAAACACAGGGATTCATGCCTGTGGAGTCATCATCACCCCAGGAGACATCACCAATTATGTGCCCATTGCTACGGCCAAAGACTCCGATCTTTATGTGACCCAGTTTGACAACTCTGTGGTAGAAGATGCAGGACTGCTAAAAATGGATTTCTTAGGGCTAAAAACCTTAACACTGATAAAAGACACCGTCAAAATTGTCAAAGCCAAACACGACATCACATTGGATCCCGATCATTTTCCGTTGGATGACGAGTTGACTTACGAACTATTCCAAAGAGGGGAGACCGTCGGGGTATTTCAGTACGAATCACCAGGAATGCAGAAACACATGCGGGACTTGAAACCCACCGTTTTTGCAGATTTAATTGCCATGAATGCCTTGTACCGTCCGGGACCAATCGAATACATTCCTAGTTTTATTCGTCGGAAACAAGGCGACGAGGAGATCAGTTATGACCTTCCAGAAATGGAAGAATACCTTAAAGAAACCTACGGAATTACAGTATATCAGGAGCAAGTAATGCTCTTATCGCAAAAACTGGCAGACTTTACCAAAGGTGAAGCCGATGTGTTGCGTAAGGCGATGGGTAAAAAGCAAATTTCGGTACTCGACAAAATGAAACCGAAGTTTATAAATCAAGCGGCCGCAAAAGGCATGGCAGCAGATAAATTGGAGAAAATTTGGACGGATTGGGAAAAATTCGCCAGTTATGCCTTTAATAAATCCCACTCCACTTGTTATGCGTGGATTGCCTATCAAACAGCCTACCTAAAAGCACATTACCCTGCCGAATACATGGCAGCAGTGTTGTCCAATAACATGAACGACATCAAGCAAGTGACTTTCTTTATGGAAGAATGCAAGCGCATGAAATTAAATGTACTAGGACCCGATGTGAATGAAAGTTATTATAAGTTTTCGGTCAACAAAGACAATGCCGTACGCTTTGGAATGGGTGCTATTAAAGGTGTGGGTCATGGGGCTGTAAAAACCATTGTAGAAGAACGCAAAAATGAAGGCCCTTATAAATCCATTTTTGATTTAGCCAAACGCATCGATTTAAGAGCAGCGAATAAAAAAGCATTTGAAAATTTAGCCAATGCGGGTGGCTTTGATTGTTTTCCAAACACCCACCGAGCACAGTATTTTCAAGATGAAGGCGATGGGGTCACGTTCTTAGAAAAAACCATTAAATACGCCAACCGTTACCAAGAAAACAAAAACTCGGCGCAAGTCAGTTTGTTTGGAGAATCGAGTGATGTTCAAATCCAAGAACCCGAAATTCCGCCTTGTGAAACTTGGGGAACCATGGAAAAACTAGCTCGCGAAAAAGAAGTAGTAGGGATCTATATTTCTGGCCATCCCTTGGATGATTTTAAACTCGAAATGCAAAATTTCTGTAATGGAGACATTTCTGTGTTCCACGACATGCCAAGTTTTATAAACAAAGAAATTTCATTTGGGGGCGTGGTGACCGATGTACAACACCGTGTGAGTAAACAAGGCAAAGGTTGGGGCACCTTTGTCATAGAAGATTATATGAACAGCCATGAATTTCGAATATTTGGAGAAGAGTATTTGAAGTTTAAACATTTCCTTATGCATAATAATTTTGTGTTTGTGCGTGCCTTGATTCGTGAGGGATGGACCAACCGTGATACGGGAGCTAAAGGAGATCCGAGATTGCAATTCAATAGTTTTCAGCTGCTGCATGACATTATGGAATCCTATGCTAAAAAACTATCCATCCAATTAAATATCAAAGAAATATCTGAAGAAAAAGTACAAAGCATCAAAGAGCTTTTACAGATGCATTCAGGAAACCATAACCTGAAATTTGTGGTCTATGACGATGAGGAAGAATTGAAATTGGAGATGAGCAGCCGCCTGCAGAAAATTAAAATATCTCAAGAATTGTTGGAAGAACTGAAAGCGCAAGAGGTGTTTTATAAATTAAATTAAAGACGTATAACAACCTTCAATTCGATCATAAGTAAAACAAATCGTTATCGATTTAGATTCAAAGTTTTTTAATTATTTTTGCATTGTACAATAGCAATCAATTAGGATGTTATGATAAAAGGGTTGTTGATACTTTTTACCGTTTTTGCAGTGGTCGCCTTGCTAAACTTTTCGTCACTTAAGTTGATGAAATTAGAAGCGGTTAAAAAAGCAAAATTTAGAAAAGTATTTTTTTATTTTTATGGATTGTTTTTAATATTTAGTGGCGTACTAAATATGTTTGAAAAATCAGAATTCAACATTATTTTCTTTATGGAAATTCTTGTCGGGCTTATTTTTCTTATTGCAAATTATCTAGTGAAATTGGAAGAAAAAAAACCTAATTAAGGAAAAATGCTTAAATGCATTACATCGAATATAAATACTCGAAAATAAATATAATTATAAACATTTAAAATAAAAAAAATGGCATTAGAAATCACAGACGCAAATTTTGAAGAAACAGTCTTAAAAAGCACAAAACCTGTATTGGTTGATTTTTGGGCAGCATGGTGCGGTCCTTGTAGAATGGTAGGGCCTATCATTGAAGAAGTTAGTGTAGAATATGCTGACAAAGCCGTTGTAGGAAAAGTGGATGTAGATGCAAATCAAGAGTTTGCGGCTAAATATGGCGTGCGTAACATTCCAACGGTGTTGGTGTTTCAAAACGGTGAAGTAGTAGGGCGTCAAGTGGGCGTGTCTCCAAAAAATGTTTACACAGAAGCGATTGATGCTCTGTTGTAATCAGATCTTTTAAAAAGAAGTTTAAAAAGGTTTGTCTTATTGGCAAACCTTTTTTAGTTTAGGACCTATGGATATCGAAAAGGAATTACAAGAAGTTTCTGGGTTTTTAAACTTTGATTTATTGGCTAAATCTATTGTAGAAGGCTTTATTTCTGGGATGCATAAAAGTCCCTTTCATGGGTTTTCGGCAGAATTTGCAGAGCATAAAATTTACAATAATGGCGAAAGTACGCGCCATATAGATTGGAAGTTGTTTGCCAAAACAGACAAGCTATACACCAAGCGGTACGACGAAGAAACCAACTTGCGATGCCATTTGATTGTTGATAATAGCAGCTCTATGCATTATCCAAAACTTGAAAACTACTCTATTGATAGTCTAAATAAAGTCAGTTTTTCGGCCTTGGCCGCTGCCGCTATGATGAAACTCCTAAAAAAACAACGCGATGCGGTGGGTCTGAGTGTGTACTCAGAAGGAATGGATTATTACGCCCCAGAAAAAGGGAGTGAACGCCACCATCAAATGCTGATGGACCGTTTGAACACGACTGTGAGCAGCCCTCAAAAAGAGGTGGGCACCAAAACCTACGAGGTCTTGCATCAAATTGCTGAAAAGCTTCACCGCCGTTCGTTGATATTTTTGTTTACAGATATGTTTCAGTCGGATCAGGAATCAGAACAATTGTTTGAAGCCCTACGTCACTTAAAGTATAACAAGCACGAATTGGTGTTGTTTCATGTCTACGACAAAGCCACAGAATATAATTTTGAATTTGAGAATACGCCTAAACGTTTTGTGGATGTCGAAACTGGTGGATCAGTGAATCTCTATCCAGAAACCTTGCAAGCCAATTACGAGGCTGCTATAATGTCTTATTTTAAGGACTTACGGATGAAGTGTGGGCAGTATAAAATCAATTATGTAGGCGTTGATATACAAGAGGGATTCAATAAAATCCTGACCACCTATATGGTCGAACGTCAGAAATTTAGTTAATTTTCATTTTAGGTGAAAATAAAGTCAAAAATAGTTGTGAAATGAAAAATGCAGTGTATATTTGCAATCGCATTAACGCAACGGTTTGGTAGTTCAGTTGGTTAGAATACCTGCCTGTCACGCAGGGGGTCGCGGGTTCGAGTCCCGTCCAGACCGCTAAGTATCTTTCAAAAGATACATATAGTAAATAAGACGTTGTGTCGAGATAATCAAATGATTATCCGTGGTTTGTGACAAAACCAGTGAGAAGCTTTCCTTAAACGGAGGGCTTTTTTTATTTTCAGACCTCTTTGGTTCCGTGTTTACAAATAGATCGTTCAAAATTTATATCGAAATCTTTTAGGGTGATAACTCAAAAATGATAAAACCCGAAAACGTGATACGCTTGAAAAAAAAAGAGACTGTCCAAAAAGACAGTCTCAAGTATTTAATGGAATATGTTTTAAACTTACTCTTTCGTTAAATCAAAAACTTGACCTCCAATATCCAATTTAAAACCAGTTTTCTCAGTGTTAAATTGAATGCTTAATCCAGCTTCTTCCATAGAAAACTCACCACCACCTTCGCTTTCTAACGGCAATGCAGGTTGTCCATCTGCTTCCAGAACAAGTGTTCCTGAATTTTCTGAAACAGTAATTTTCATTGGAAATTCTGGAGCAGAATAAACGCCTAAATAACCAGTTAAAATTTCAACACTTCCAGTCCCATCTGATGCTTTCCATTTATTGTTACTTGAATCTACATCTGGTAATGCAAAATCAGGGTCAATAACCACTTTTAACAACGCTTCGGTAGTATCTACTTTAAAGGTCCAGGTTACATTGCGTTTCCATATTTCAACCGGCAATGTTTTTCGGGTCACTTTTCCGCTCTTTGTTTTTAGTTCAATCACCACAGGCATCGGCATTTTCTCTAAATTTTCGATCGTAATAATCGCCCCTTGAGTTGGATCGTTATTAACATATTTAACTTCTGTAATTGCTTGATCTAATTTCCAGCTATTAATGAACCATCCTCTCCAAAACCATCTTAAGTCTTCACCGGCTACGTTTTCTATAGTTCTAAAGAAATCATCTGGTGTTGGGTGTTTGTATGCCCATCGATTGATATAAGCTGTAAGCGCTTCATCAAAACGTTCAGGGCCTAGGATTTGCTCGCGCAACAATACCAGCCCCATGCTTGGCTTGTAATAGGCTAATACTCCTAAGTTTCGTTCTTTTAAATTGTCTGGTGATGTATAGATAGGCTCGAGTCTGTCATTCACAAACACCCCAGACATACGGTGCATATTAGATTTCCCTTCTTCATATTCTCCGTTATTAAATGCTTCTGTGCTTAAGGAATTAATAAAGGTATTAAATCCTTCGTCCATCCAAGCGTGTAAACGTTCGTTAGAGCCCACAATCATTGGAAACCAAATATGACCAAATTCATGATCTGTTACACCCCATAGACGCTCTGTTTTAGATTCATAGTTACAAAACACAATTCCTGGATATTCCATCCCACCTTCGTTTCCGGCTACATTAATGGCTGCAGGGTAAGGGTATTCAAGCCATTTTTTTGAGTAATGCTCAACAGAAGCTTTGGTATATTCTGTAGAGCGTGACCATGCATCTTGTCCCACACTTTCAACGGGATACGCAGACATGGCAATTGATTTTTTTCCACTAGGCAAGTTGATGCGTGCCGCATCCAAAATAAAGGCTGCAGAAGATGCCCATGCGACATCTCTCGAATTTTCAATTCTAAACTTCCAGGTTAACGTAGGAGTACTTGTGGGGCGTGAGCTCGGTTGTGTTACTTCAGCTTCAGAGCGAATCATCACCGTTTCATCACTGTTTTCTGCTCTTTTCAAACGATTTTGCTGTTCTTTGGTATACACTTCAGAAGGGTTTAAAAGCGCTCCTGAACAGACTACCAAATGATTTGAAGGTGCTGTAATGTTTACGTCAAAAGTTCCATACTCTAAGTAGAATTCTCCAGCTCCAAGGTAAGGAAGTGTGTTCCATCCGCTCACGTCGTCATAAACACTCATTCTAGGATACCATTGTGCTAAGGTAAAAATACGTCCATTTTTAGTTTCTAAAACACCCATTCGATCCGATCCATAATCAGGAGATGTAAATGAGAAATCAATTTTAATCCCAACAGTACCACCATTTGCTTCCAAAGCAGAAGGAAGGTTTACTTTCATGCGGGTATCTATAATTGAATAAGTGGTGTTTACTTCTGTAGAACGACGTCCTTTTTTGTAAATAAGTGTGATTGTGTTGATGCCATATCCACCGTCAAAATCTTGACCCTTATCTCCATTTCGGCTTCCACGCAGTGGAACAATCGCCTTTCCACGAGAATCAAGTTTGAATAAATTTTGATCCAATTGCATCCATAAAAAATCCAATGCATCTGGACTGTTATTTGTGTAAGTTATGATTTCAGATCCCGAAATTTCTTTCGTGGTTTCGTTTAAGTTAACATCGATTACATAATCTGCGCTGTTTTGCCAATAGGCATGCCCAGGCTTTCCGCTTGCAGAGCGTGTTTCCGACCCGTTTTTACTATAAAAATCATGCCCAAAAGCATCGTTATAGTTGTAGTTAGAAGGTTCTTTTTCTTGTGCATTCAGGGAAGACGATAAGAAAAATAAACCACAAAATAGAATAGAAATGTACTTGTTCATAGTGATAGAGTTTGTTTTATTAAAGCGTGAAATTAATGTAAATTATAAAATATTGATTAAAAGTTTTGTTAAAAGCGATGAGTTGTTAAAATACCACCGATCTATGGTCCCAAATGATCGAAATAAAGATGCCTAAATAGATGATAGCGACCACAAATTTGATAAACGCTGAGGTTAAAAACCCTAACAAACTTCCAAATGCAGCTTTTAGAGCTGTTTTAGAATCGGCTTTGTTTATCAGTTCGCCAACGAAAGCACCTACAAACGGACCAATAATGATCCCACCAGGAATTGGGGCAAAGAGCCCTATGATGAGCCCAACAGAAGTTCCAATCATTCCCGCTTTTGTTCCGCCAAATTTTTTAGTGCCAAGCGCCGGAATAATGTAATCTAAAATCCAAATTAAAACTGCGATAATCAGCGTTACAGTAAGAGTTGTTAGACCGACCTCAATTTCGGGCATCAAGTACAACACCAAAAGACCCACCCAACTTGTAACAGGCCCTGGTAAAACAGGTAAAAAGCTTCCAATGATTCCTAGAACCATTAATAAGGCTGCGAGTATGATCAAGAAAATATCCATGGGTTTTATTTGTTAGACTCTAAGAGCCCTACAATGTTACAAAATTTAACAGTTTGTTAAAAGAATTTAAAAGTCATTTTTAAACAAATGAGTTATTTTTGTAATAAATTTTAAATTATGAAATCCCTTTGTGAACTTATTAGCTTAATAACCCTTGAAAAAATTAACGATCATAACTTTATTGGTAAAAATTACCAAGCGCCATGGGGTCGTGTTTTTGGTGGTCAAGTATTGGCACAATCCCTACACGCCGCCTACCAAACTGTTCCCGAAGATCGCTACGCACATTCAATGCATGGCTATTTTATATTGGGTGGAAATATTGACATTCCCATAAAATATGAAGTGGATGTAATAAGAGATGGTGGTAGTTTTACAACCCGTCGTGTGGTTGCTTTTCAAAATGAAAAGGCAATTTTTAATATGTCTGCATCCTTTCAATTAAAACAAGAAGGAGTCGATCATCAAATTTCGATGCCCAATGTGTTTCCACCTGAAGAATTGATGAATAGCCACAAACAAATTGAACAATTTAAGGATGTCATTCCAGATACCTACAAACGATATAAGTCTTTTTTGCCAAAAGTAATTGAATTTAAGCCTGTGGACAATATGCTTACCAAGTTGCTCAAAAACAGCCCGCCATTTGACAATATATGGTTTAAAACTTGCGAAGCACTTGCAAGCAATATTCCACTTCAGCATCAGTTGTTAGCCTATGCTTCGGATTATAATATTTTACGTCCCGCATCCATGCCACATCGTGAGTTTTTAAACTCAAAAGAAGTGTTTTATACAAGCTTAGATCATGCCCTATGGTTTCACCGCGATTTTGACATTAGCGAATGGTTGTTGTACGCAATTGACAGTCCTAGCGCGTCCAACTCGAGAGGGTTTTCAAGAGGGAGTATCTTTGATACCAAAGGAAATTTAATCGCTTCGGTTGCCCAAGAAGGATTGATGCGTGTTTTGGATGAAGGCGCTAAACCAGGGACTATTTAGTGTAGAAAGTCTCAATTATTTCTTTTTTGAACGTCTCAAAATCAACCTTTTTTTTCACCAATGTTAAGGATGTGTGAACCAGTTCGGGAACCACTGTTGTTTGAAAACCAAGGCCAATGGCAATTTTATTAAGCATAGAAACCTCGCTAGATTTCTTAATGTCATCTGCATACACCATGCGCGATAAGTCGTACAAACACTCCAAACGTTGGTTTTGAGAGACTGATGGATTGATAGGATGAGATTTGTAATTTTTCAAAATACGATCATAGGTCTCTTTCGAAAGATTTAAGTGATGTGCAAGACGGTCTAAAAAGGCTTTTTCTTCTTGACTTAAGGCATCGTCACTCAGAGCAATTTTCACAATGGAAGCAAAATGATTTTGATTTCGAGTGGTAAATCCACTATTAAATAAATTTGAAAAGGACATAGGTTTGTAAATTTAGGTACACAAAGCTACATATTTTTTTTTACTTCAGATGTAATTACAAAAGGATTAACTCGTAATAAAAATTAGATTCAAAGACTATTATTATATCTTTGCAAAAATTTTTTAGTTGAGTAAAACCATCCTTTCTCAAAAGTTTGAACAGTCTTTGATTCATCAAAATCTGTGCACGGCTATATCCAAATCTAAAGAAAAAATACATTTAAAAGGTGCTCTAGGCTCTTCGCTGTCCTTTACAATTGCCAGTGTATTTAAAACCACTACACACCCTTTTTTGCTGATTTTTCAAACCAAGGAAGAGGCCGCCTATTATTTGAACGATTTGGAGGTATTGCTCGATGACAAAGAAGTGTTATTTTATCCAGGAAGTTATCGAAGGCCTTACCAGATTGAAGAGACAGACAATGCCAATGTATTGTTACGTGCCGAGGTATTAAATCGCATCAACTCTCAAAAGAAGCCAGCGCTTATAGTGACATATCCTGAAGCACTTTTTGAGAAAGTATTGTCTAGAAAAGAACTCGATAAATCTACCTTTAAAGTGGCAGTGGGCGAAGAATTAAATTTAGATTTTTTCAATGAAGTTCTTTTTGATTATCAGTTCTCACGAGTTGATTTTGTGACTGAGCCTGGCGAGTTTTCAGTGCGCGGGGGGATTGTAGATGTGTTTTCGTTTTCTCATGACGAACCCTACCGAATTGAATTTTTTGGAGATGAAGTGGACAGCATTCGAACGTTTGATATTGAATCACAACTGTCTATAAAACCGATTAAAAAACTTCAAATCATCCCTAATATTGAGCACAAATTACTCAACGAAACACGCCAAGGATTTTTAGAATACATAGCTTCAAATACCGTTATTTTCACTAAAAACATTCCTGCCTTTTTAGCAGCGACCGATACTCTTCAAGAGAAAGCGAGCGAGGCTTATAATCAATTGTCTTCGGCAATCAATCACAGCCAACCAAAAGACTTGTTTTGTACATCGACTGAATTTAAATCACAGTTGTTAGAATATTCCGTGGTTGAGTTTGGAACTACGGCTGTTTTAGCTCCCAAAAATCAACAGCAATTGGAGGTAAAAATGAGTCCTCAACCCTCATTTAATAAACAGTTTAATCTGATTATCGAAGATTTAAATACCCATCACGATTCTGGCTATCAAAATTATATTTGTTGCTCTAACACCCAACAAGCACAGCGGTTTTATGATATTTTTGAGACTGTGGAGGAAGACGTGCATTGTCAAATCATTGTCCTGTCTTTGTATCAAGGATTTATAGATCACGATAAAAAAATTGTGTGCTATACCGATCATCAGATCTTTGAACGTTATCATAAATTCCATCTAAAAAATGGATTTTCTAAAAAGCAATCCATCACCCTTCAAGAATTAACAAAACTCGAAATCGGAGATTATATTACTCATATCGATCATGGAATTGGAAAATTTGGAGGCTTACAGAAAATAGATGTAGAAGGAAAAAAACAAGAAGCTATCAAGCTGTTTTATGGCGAACGTGACATCTTGTATTTAAGCATTCATGCCCTTCATAAAATCACCAAGTTTAATGGCAAGGATGGCAAGCCGCCAAAAGTGTATAAATTAGGCAGCAAAGCATGGAAAGTATTAAAACAAAAAACCAAATCTAGAGTTAAAGAGATTGCATTTAATCTTATAAAACTCTATGCCAAGCGGAAGTTAGAAACAGGTTTTAGATACCATCCTGATACGTCGATGCAGTTAGAACTGGAAGCTTCTTTTGTGTTTGAGGATACCCCCGATCAAATTACTGCCACGGCTGATATCAAATCCGATATGGAAAGCGAACGTCCTATGGACCGTTTGATTTGTGGGGATGTTGGGTTTGGAAAAACTGAAGTCGCTTTGAGAGCTGCCTTTAAAGCGGTTGACAACGGCAAGCAAGTTGCTGTTTTGGTACCGACAACCATTTTGGCCTTTCAGCATGCCAAAACCTTTAGAGCACGTTTGAAAGATTTTCCTGTGAGGGTTGATTATATCAACCGTTTCAAAACGACCAAACAACGTAAGGAGACGTTGGAACAGTTAGAGTCGGGGAGTTTGGACATTATTATTGGCACACATCAGCTGGTTAATAAATCTGTTAAATTTAAAGATTTGGGCTTGCTAATTGTCGATGAAGAACAAAAATTTGGCGTAGCTGTCAAAGAAAAACTTAAAACTCTAAAAGATAATGTGGATGTACTCACACTGACAGCGACTCCCATTCCGCGTACACTTCAATTTAGTTTGATGGCAGCCCGAGATTTATCGGTTATTACCACGCCACCTCCCAACCGTTTTCCAATTGAAAGCAATGTCATTCGTTTAAATGAAGAAGTCATTCGCGACGCAATTCAGTACGAAATTCAACGAGCAGGACAAGTCTATTTTATTCACAATCGAATTGAAAATATTAAAGAAGTTGCAGGGCTTTTGCAACGTTTGGTACCAGATGCTAAAATTAGGGTAGGACATGGACAAATGGAAGGTCGTAAATTGGAGCAGCTCATGCTCAATTTTATGGATGGAGAATTTGATGTCCTGGTCAGTACTACCATTATAGAAAGTGGTTTAGATGTGCCAAATGCCAATACAATTTTCATCAACAATGCCAATAATTTTGGGTTGAGCGATTTGCATCAAATGCGAGGACGTGTCGGGCGAAGTAACAAGAAAGCGTTTTGTTATTTTATTACCCCCGAATATCATGCGATGA
>Ga0209771_1001152_pt1 | contig 17151 bp, 9 predicted proteins | sample SaaInl59LU_5_DNA_FD_184639 | JGI IMG/M metagenome (GOLD analysis project Ga0209771, IMG submission 184639) | Marine microbial communities from expanding oxygen minimum zones in the Saanich Inlet - ESP_59LU_5_DNA (SPAdes) (version 2) | ecosystem: Environmental > Aquatic > Marine > Intertidal zone ... | reverse complement strand
TACAGCAGACAACTGTAGTGTAGATACGACTACAAACGATGCACTAGCAAGTTACCCACTTGGGGATACTACAGTAACATGGACAGTAACTGACGGTTCAGGCAATACATCTACAGCTACACAAACAGTAACTGTGGTAGATAATATTGATCCAGTAGCTTTAGCTCAGGATATCACTGTTTCAGTAGGAGATAATCCTTTTGTAGAAATTTCAGAGGCTGATATTGATAATGGCAGTAGTGATAACTGTAGTATAGCATCGATTACTTTTGATATCACCCAGTTTGATTGTAGTATGTCTGGTGACAATACGGTTACTATGACCGTTACAGATGCTTCAGGAAATTCATCTGTTACAACATTTATTGTTTCAGTTTCCTGTGATGAAGATGCAGATGGTGACGGTATTTTTGATGCTGTCGACAACTGCCCTAACACAGCAAACCCTGATCAGGCTGACAATGATATGGATGGCATTGGTGATGTTTGTGATGATGATGATGATGATGATGGTGTGCTTGACGTAGATGACAACTGTCCAATTACTTATAACCCAGGACAAGAAGATCGCGACAACGATGGTTCAGGTGATGTTTGTGATATAATAGAAATAGATGTTTCACAGGCTTTGACACCAAACGGTGACGGCATCAATGATACCTGGGTGATTTATAACATTGAAAACCATCCAAATAACATAGTAAGAGTCTACAACCGCTGGAGTAATGAGGTCTTTAGTGCTCGTGGTTATCAAAACGATTGGGATGGAAGACATGTTAAATCTAATGGTAGTGTAGGGAGTAACAGCTTACTGCCAGAGGCTTCTTCGTATTACTATCAAATTGATTTAGATGGTAATGGTACAGTCGATTACGATGGATGGTTATACATAACAAAATAATATGATAATGAAAAATAAATTAATAGTAGTATTCGCATTCACAGCGCTTATGTTTGAAGGGTTAAATGCTCAGCAAGATGGGATGTTTTCACAATATTGGACATTACCCACAATTTACAATCCAGCTACAGCCGGTATTGATGGAAAGTCACATGTAGCCCTAGCTACACGCCAGCAGTGGACAGACATTGCTGACTCTCCAACGACTTTTTTCTTTGCCTACAGCAGATCGATGGGTAAAAAAGTAGGTTTAGGATTAAGTTTAATCCAAGACAGAACGTTTATTGAAAAATCCACGTTTATCAGTATAGATTTTTCTTACCATCTTAAGTTTTCTGAGAACACCAGTTTGTATTTAGGCCTGAAAGGTGGGGGCAATAATTACAGTGTTAACACTTCGGGGTTATTAACTTATAATGTATTATTTGATCCAGCTTTGGAATCTTTCAGTAGTTTTATACCTAATTTTGGAGTAGGATTTTCTTTACATCACAAAAGCTGGGAGCTAAATGTTTCGGTTCCAAGAATGCTGAACACTGAGCGTTATAAAAATGAAAGAGGACGTGCCACAAAGGCCACAGATCGCCCACATTTTTATTTAGGTCTTACTAATATTTTAGACCTGTCGAATCAGATTGCACTTCAACCTAGGGTATTTGCTCGAATTGTTGATGGTGCACCATCATCATATGATTTTAACACTACGTTTATTTTTAAAGACATTATCAATTTAGGAGGAAGCTACAGAACAGATAAATCGTATTCAATTATTGCGGAATTTAACCTGATGAAATATGAGGATGAATCACTGACTTTAGGCTGGGGGTATGAGAGAAGTACAAGAGCAAACTTCGCCGATGTGGGTAAGACTCAGGAATTTGTTTTGAGATATAATTTTTAATTATTTAAAGAATATTTTTTTAAATTAGATAGAACAAAAAGCCGCTAATTGCGGCTTTTTGTTTTTTAAATGGATGTTTTTTTGGCCATTTTAAATAAACAGATAAATTTCGTTAATTGTTGAAGTGATCTTTTTAGTTTTAATAAATAGTTTTTTGTATTTAAATTCAAACAGTTCTGTCGCATTAACTTCATCAAAGCTTAAAAATACAATTTTCACTACATTATTAAGCAACTAACGAACAGAATGTTTTGAACGAAGTAGAACAAGGATTAATGATTTGATCCTTTTTAATTATGCTTACTACTTCTATTCCTGAATGGGTTCGCTGTACTGACTCAAAATCTTTGAATCCTGTCATTATTTTTATTCGCCTTTTTATTCTTCGGTGGTCTTGTTCTATAATATTATTCAAGTAGTTGACCTTTCGTATTTTTATTTTCTTTGAGCTTAAACTTCTTTTGTTCACTGTCAAAATTACTGAACTATTAGCCCCACTTTTATCTATGTTTCCTTCATTTGCTCAGGCACCAATGGGTTCATGATTTTGAACCAAAGCGGAGGAATAAAACTCAGCAAAATAGAAGCGGGATAGCCCAAAGGTAAGGTAGGGGATTGCTCATAACTATTTAGAAGTTGGTATTTTTTAGATGACTTAAAGTGATGGTCGCTGTGTCTTGTCAATTCATACAAAACAATTCTACCAATATTAAAATTAGAATTCCATGAATGGTGAGGTTGTACGCGTTCGTATCTTCCAGATGGTGTTTTAAACCGACTCAAGCCATAGTGTTCAATATAATTGATGCTTTCTAAAAACAGAAAAGATACCACTCCAATAGTGATAGCAAATAGCATCACATCAAATGAAAAGAAATAGAGTATTCCAAAAAGATAGGTTGGTTGGATCAGGTGATACCAAAGCATGTCATTTTTTACAGAAAAGAAGGAGCGTTTCTGGGATTTTAAAAGTTTCATTTGACATTTCCAAGCATCTAGGTATTGCTTTGTAACAGAGGTTATCCAAAATGAAAATACGGTCTGATTGTATTTTGCTGTTGCGCCATCATTTGGAGTTGCAACATTCTTGTGATGGCCAAAGTTATGCTCTATATAAAAATGCATATACAGGCAGGGCATGTATAGACATTTGCTCATAAATCGTTCAAAGTACGGGGTTCGGTGCCCTAGTTCATGCGCCACATTAATGGCGTTAGTTGCTAATAAAATTCCAGCGGAGAGGCCCATTCCAATGAGTTCATATGTTGCGTATTCTTGTGTTTGAATTTTTGTAAAAACATGCCACAAAAGACCAAAAACAATAGGTAAATTCAAATATAACATGACATCAAAAATGCGTTTGACTTTCTTGTTATTTTCATCTTCTTTAGAGAGGTTTTTAGGGCTATTACCAGTTACGAGGTCCAGAAAAGGAAGTATTATAAAAGCGTAAATTACGGATGTATACGTCCCCAATCCAATGGATTCAAAAGAGATGAACGCCGAAAGAGGTACAGAATAGGCAAAAAGATATTTCAAATCTTTCATGTTTAAAGATACAAAAAAATCAATGACTTAAAACCGAATCTTATTTTTTTAGATATTGTTATGCAAGATGGGACAGGTTTCGATGTGCTTGACGGTATTAATTACGAATATTATTCTGTAGTATTCATAACAGCATTTCAAGAGTATGCACTAACGGCCTTTAAGTTTAACGCTATTGATTTTCTGTTAAAACCAGTAGATCCAAAAGATTTAATGACAACCGTACAATCTCTGGAAGTCAGTCTTAAGAACAAATTATATACAACCAACCCTCAACTTGAATCTTTAAAAACGTCTATCAAGACTAAAACCTCCGACTATAATTTTATTGCAATACCATCCACTAAAAAAATTGATTTTATTAAGATTGATGATATTCTGTATTTTGAGTCTGATGGTAGATATACGATTATTCATCTGATGGATCAAACCACTTTTTTTGTATCCAAAAATATTGGAGAATATGACAAAATCTTAGCTCCAAAGTATTTTTTTAGAATTCATAAAAAATATTTGATAAATCTAAAGTACATTATAAATATTAACAATGCCGATGGTAGCAATTGTGAGCTTGTTGGAAACCTTATTCTCCCTGTTGCTAAACGTCGAAAAGAAGACTTAGTTTCTTTTTTAAACATTAGGTAATCTTTTTTTTAGATCCATTTCATTATAACTACTCAAGTAAATCTGATGCTATCCTTTGTTTGAATTAGCTAAGATTTCAAATTTTCATTATCTTGTGCCTTTAAATTGATCATGAAAATCACTAAGTATATTTTAGTTTTATTGGCTTCTTTTGTGGTCTCTGCACAAGAGCACCCGCCAGTAATGTCTTATAATCCAGATACTTATGTAGCTGAAAATCAAAACTGGAGTATTTCACAGACTTCGGACCAAACTATGTATTTTGCCAATAATTCTGGATTATTGGAGTATGACGGTACAAACTGGAAGCTTTATCCGGTTCCTGATAAATCTATTGTAAGATCAGTAAAGGCAATTAATAACCTGATCTATACAGGAAGTTATATGGATTTTGGTGTTTGGAAACGGAACAATAAAAGCATTTTGGAATACACTTCTTTGGTGCAGCAATTTAATATTGAACTCGTTGAAGATGAGCAGTTTTGGGATATAATGAAACTAGATAATTGGTTGATCTTTCAGTCTCTCTCCAGAATTTATTTGGTCAATGAACTTACGAAAGAAACAACTTTTATAGACTCTGACCAAGTCATCTCAAATATCTTTGAGGTTGATGGAGTTTTATTTTTTAACCAGTTAAATAACGGGTTATATAAAATAATTGATGGCAATGTAGAACTTGTTAGTGACCATCCAAAGTTAGTATCGAGTAATCTTGTTGAAGTGTTTGAGCTTGAGGATCAATTGCTAATTATAACAGCTTCTAATGGATTTTATCTTTTGAAAAAAAACAAACTAACCCCTTGGAAAATAGATCCAAAAGTTGACCTCAATACGCTTACAATTTACAGTGCCACTATTTTAAAAGATAGCAGTATAGTGATCGGAACTGTTTCCAACGGACTTTACCACCTAAGCCCACAAGGAAACCTTAAATATGATCTTAATTTTGAGAAAGGTCTCAGTAATAATACAGTTTTATCTGTTTTTGAAGATTACCAAAACAATTTATGGTTAGGATTAGACATTGGGGTAAGCCATGTAAACCTTTCTTCTCAGTTTGTCGTTTATAATGATACAAAAGGCGCCATTGGAACCGTTTACACTTCTGTAGTATATGAGAATTACTTATACTTAGGAACAAATCAAGGGCTATTTTATAAACGCAGAGATACAGATGCGGATTTCTCATTTATTGAGGGCACTAATGGACAAGTATGGAATCTTAAGGTTATTGACGATCAAATTTTTTGTGGACATGATCGTGGAACCATATTAATAAAAAATCAAAAAGTAGAATACACTATAGGTCAATCTCTTGGAACGTGGGATTTTAAGCCTCTAAAAGGAAACCCAAATATCATATTACAAGGAAATTATAATGGATTAAGTCTTTTAGAAAAATCTCAAGGTAAATGGAGGTACAGAAATAAAATTAAAGGGTTTGATATTGCAAGTCGGTTTTATCAATACATTGAAGATCAAATTTTTGTAAACCATGAATTAAGAGGTCTATTCAAACTTAGTTTGAATAAAGATTTAATAGCGGTCTCAGAGGTTTCAAACATTACTCCAATCACAAAAGGAAATGGTTTAAACTTTTTTAAATTTTCTAAAAACTATTATTACACCTCTTCTGAAGATGTTTATAATTTCAATACAAAAGAACAATCCTTCTCAGAATCAGAACCTTTCAAGGAAATCTTAAATGAATATACCACTCGAACCACCATCATGGACGTCAAAGATTCCGAAGGTCTAAAATGGTGTTTTGCAGATGACAATATATTAATAATTAGCGCTGGAAGCGTTACACAAACTCCAAAAGTTGAAATCATCCCTATAGCTATTTCAAGCTTTAGAAAGGTCGTTTCTGGTTTTGAGAATCTTACCAAAATTGACGCAGATCAATATCTTTTGGGCTCAGCTTATGGCTATTTTATTTTTAACTCTAACACCCCAAAACCAAACCATCTTTATAATTTAAAAATTAACTCTGTTCAGGCCAGTAAAATAAATGAAGATAAATTTAAACTCGATTTCACATCTCCAGCGAATTTAGACTCCGAAAGTAATAATATTTACATCAACTACAGTATCCCACATTTCGACAATGAGGTTATCAAAAAATATTCTTATAAGTTAACAGGGTGGTCCAACTCTTGGTCTGAATGGCAATCCGAACCCCAACAAGTATTCGAAAATTTGCCTTACGGGAGTTATGAGTTTAAAGTCAAAGGAAAAATTGGAAATTCTGAAACCCTTAACACTGCTTCCTACTCCTTTGTCATCAATCGTCCCTGGTATCTTTCAAATACTTTAGTAACCCTGTATGTAGTTATTTTTATTGTTTTATGGATTTTAATTCATAACCTATACAAAAGACATTACAGAAAACAACAACAGCAACTCATTCAAAAGTCTCATGAGCAACTTGCACTTAAAGAACTTGAAGCCTCTCAGAAATTTATGCAGTTAACAAATGAGAAACTAAAACTCGATATCGAAAGTAAGAATCGAGAGTTAGCAGTTTCTACAATGAGTTTGATAAAGAAAAACGAGTTTTTGAACAGTATAAAAAGTGAATTGAAAGAAAAAGATAATCAACAAGACATCAAAAAAGTGATTAAGATTATTGATAAAAATCTTAACAACAATGATGACTGGAAACTATTTGAAGAAGCATTTAACAATGCGGACAAGGACTTTCTTAAACTCATCAAAGAAAAACACCCTGTACTAACCCCTAATGATCTGCGATTGTGTGCGTACCTGCGACTGAACCTGTCCTCCAAAGAAATAGCACCGCTCCTAAATATCTCACCTAGAAGTGTAGAAGTAAAACGATACCGATTGCGAAAAAAAATGGATTTACCCCATGAATCTAGCTTAACAAATTATATTTTAGAAATATAATAACCCTACACCCCCCTTTTTTTACCTATACATATACCCTACATTTGGTTAGAGTTGTTTTAACTGAACTTTCCTGCGTTTTATTAAATCTCCCTTTTTTAATCTATAAAATTGAGGTTTTTTTAAATTTTAGTATATTTTTTTATTTTGTATGACATATGTTTGGGTTTTTTAAACAAAATTAATAATTAGTTGCGGTATATTTACAATAAACTAATCCAAACCAATATTTATGAAAAAAATATTTTATTCCGCACTGTTAACTTTGGCTTTTGCTCTTACAGCAACTGCCCAAAATACAACAGTTAGTGGTACAGTGAAATCAAGCGCTGACGGTCTCCCTTTGATAGGAGTTAATGTTATAGTCAAAGACACTAGCACGGGTGCAGTGTCTGATTTCGATGGTAATTTTACCATCACAAACGTACAACCCAATGCAACTTTAGTTTTCACATACGTAGGATTTGAAACTAAAGAATTACCAGCATCGGCAAAAATGAATGTTTCCTTAGATGAAGACAATGAAACTCTAGATGAGATTGTGGTGATTGGATACGGTTCAAAAAACAGAAAAGATGTAACCGGTTCAGTATCCATAGTTGGATCTGAAACAATTGAAAAATTACAGCCCATAGATGTCTCTCAATCTTTACAAGGAACAACAACTGGAGTATCAGTGTCTTCCGCATCTGGATCTCCAGGAAGCGGATTTAAATTTTTAATTAGAGGAGTTAGCAGTAACTCAAGTAACGACCCTTTATTAGTTGTTGATGGTTATATAGTATCAAACCTTAATAGTCTTAACCCAAATGATATTGCTAGCCTTACGGTTTTAAAAGATGCACAAGCAGCAATTTATGGAATACAGGGCGCAAACGGAGTTATTTTGATAACTACTAAAAATGGAAGCAAAAATACGGCGCCTAAAGTTACTTATAATGCTTATGCAGCTGTTCAAGAAACAACCAAAAAGCTTTCACTTCTTAATGGCACAGAGTATGCTGCCTTGATCAATGAAAGTTACGCAGCTAATGGACAAAGCATACCTCATACCAATCTAAGTGATTTAGGCGAAGAGTTAGATTGGCAAGATCAAATTTTTGGACAAGCTTTAATGACCAATCATAATGTTAGTTTATCTGGAGGTACAGAAAATATTACGTACTATCTAAGTGGAACACATTTAGATCAAGAAGGAATTATTTCACCTGAAAAGTCGAACTATAAAAGAGATAATATCAAGTTAAATTTGGGTGTAGATGTAAATAAACGTTTAAAAACGACCTTAAACTTAAATTACTTCTCTAACGAAAGAAAATCAATAAATGAGTCTGGTTTAGGATCAGTTTTATTTAATGCGATTAGCTATTCACCATTATTCGATTTAGATCAAGAAGATTTAAACGGTTTATTTGGAAATGAAATTATCAATCCATTGTCTCAAATTAGAGATACTTATAACTCATATTCTGGGAGTAGTATTGAAGGTAACTTTCAATTGGACTACAAATTAACAGATGCTTTAAAAGTCACCTCTAGAATAGGTTTTAAAACTTACAGCGACAACGGAAAAACGTTTTCTCCGATTGTAAATTATGGAGCAGGGAAAGTATTTAATACAACCAGAAGCACCGTAAGTCAAAGTAGAAATCAATATGATTCTTACACTTGGGATTCTTTTGCAACATATAAAAAGTTATTTGCAGACAATCACAATGTTGAAGCCACTGTTGGTATGACAGTTATCAAAAACTGGGGTAATGGATTATCAGGAACAGGATATGATGTGCCTTACAACTCATGGGATTTTGCAGATATTTCTCAAGCCACAGGACTAGGAACAGGCAATGACACCTCATCTTATACATATGACAACCGTTTATTGTCCTACTTTGGGCGTCTTCAATATGATTTTAAAAGCAAATACTTACTGTCTGCAATGTTTCGTAGAGATGGCTCCTCAGCGTTTGATAAAGATTATCGAATTGATCACTTTAAATCAGTTACTGCAGGTTGGAAAATTTCAGAAGAAAACTTCTTGAAAAATAATTCAACAATAGATTTCTTGAAACTAAGAGCAAGTTATGGAACATTAGGAAACCTTGTAGGGAGTGACTTGTACAAAGCTTTATTAAACGGAGAAGCAACTTACGTGTTTGATGGTGCTTTAACCAATGGTCAAGCATTAGGAGCATTACCAAATAAAATTGCTAAATGGGAAACTGCTGAAAAACTGGACGTCGGAGTAGACGCCAAATTATTTGGTAATAAACTGGAAATAGTAGCCGATTACTTTTTAGAAGATCGGATTGACTTATTAATACCAGGCCTTCCAATTTCTGGAATTAACGGAACTACAGCACCAGGCTCTGGAGCTCCAACCGTTAATGCTGGAACCACACGTTCTGAAGGGTATGAATTGCAATTAACATATAACGATGAAATTTCTGAAAACCTATCTTTTAATGTGAGTTACAATGTTACTAAAATAGAAGGTGAAGTGATTGATATCATCGGAAATATTCCTCTAACAGGCGGAAATTTTGGGGTCGGTCAATCGTTATTACCATCCATAATGGTAGTAGGTCAACCTATCGGTTCTTTTTACGGGCTTCAAACAGATGGTGTTTTCCAAACCCAAGCTGAAGTTGACGCACACCCAACGCAAGAAGGATTGGGCTATGCAGCAGCACCTGGAGACATTCGTTATGTAGATGTTAATGGTGATAGCAAAATTGATGCCGATGATAGAACGTTTATTGGAAAACCTTTAGCGGATTATTATATGGGCTTTAACTTTTCAATTAATTACAAAGACTTTGATTTTAGCGCCTATACATATGCTGAAATTGGAAAAGACATGGTGCGTAACTATGAGCGTGACCAACCAAACGTCAATCGTCTTGACTATTACTTAGACCGTTGGACAGGTCCAGGAACCAGCAATACAGTTCCTAGAGCAACTACTGGAGCAACTACAAATAAATTATTCTCTGACTTTTTTGTAGAGGATGCATCATTTGTTCGTATACAAAACATTCAGTTAGGATACAGCTTACCAGAAGACCTCCTCCAAAAAATAGGGATGTCTAAAGTAAGAATATACACCTCTGTTAACAATGCTTTTACTTTTACGAAGTACAAAGGATTTGATCCTGCTGCCACCAATGGCGATGCTATTGGAGGCGGAATAGACAGTGGATTCTATCCAGCTGTTAGACAATATATTTTAGGACTAAATATTTCATTTTAAACTAAAGAACGATGAAAAACAACAAAAACATATTATCTGCAATTTTAGTGTTTACACTAATTGCAACCGGAATTTACTCTTGTTCTGATGAATTCCTAGATGAAACTCAAAATTATAATATTGATTCTGAGAACTTCTTTAATTCTGAAGAAGACTATTATTTAGCGCTTATTGGTGCTTATGATTTATTACAACCCACTTACGTGAATGTACTGCTAGGCGAAATTGCTTCCGACAATACTCTATGTGGTGGCGAAAGTGCAACCGATGTTGTAGGCTTTCAGCAAATAGACGACATGGGCCATACTGAAGTAAACAGTAACTTAAGAGATATTTGGAACTGGATGTTTGCAGGAATAAGTAGAGTTAACTATTTTTTAGAAAACCAAGACAAAACAGAATTTGAAGGTCGAGAGGCTATGATTGCTGAAGTTCGATTTCTTAGAGCCTATTACCACTTTGAATTAGTAAAATGGTTTGGAGGACTTCCAATAAAAAATTATGAAGCAGCCCTAACTGGAGCTGGAGAACGTTTTTCTAGCGGTGATGAACAAAGCATTCCAAGATCTTCAATTGCTCAAGTATATGCACTTATTGAAAGTGATTTGATCTACGCAGTTAACAATTTAGAATATACAGCACCCCAAGTGGGTCGTGTGACCAAAGGAGCTGCAGAAGCCTTACTTGGAAAAGCGTATTTATATCAAGACAAATTTAGTGATGCAGCTACCGTTCTAGACAACGTGATCAATAACGGTCCTTATGATCTAGCATTAGATTATTCTTCGATTTTTGAAGCTGATGGCGAAAACAACGTAGAATCGGTTTTTGAAGTACAATATACAGATGCAGAAGGTGCTGGATTTGATTGCCTACAGTGTAGTGAAGGAAATGTCGCTGTTGGATTTAACGGAATCCGTAACCACACAGGTCCTACTTTTGATTCTGGATACAGTTTTAATGTCCCTACCCAAGAAGCTGTTGATGCTTTTGAAGCGGGAGATTCTAGAAAAGAAACTTCTATTTTAGACATTGAAGCCTGGGCAACAGCAACAGAAGCTACATTTGGAATTGGTTACGAGCACACAGGGTATTACAACAAAAAATACCTAGCACGAAAAGGCGATCAAAACATGGGTGACCAAAACTTAACAAATCCAAACAACTACAGATCAATTCGTTTTGCAGATGTATTGTTAATGGCTGCTGAAGCTAATAACAGAGGAAGTATAGATGACACCAAAGCCCAATTATACCTAAATAGAGTACGTGAGCGTGCCTTCGGAAACTCAGCGAACAATGTTTCGGCATCAGGGACAACACTAACAGATGCTATTTACCACGAAAGACGTGTTGAGCTTGTAGGTGAAGGTCACCGGTTCTTTGACCTAGTACGTACAGGTCAAGCGGCCTCCGAAATTGACGGCTTTGTAGCGGGAAGACACGAACTATTTCCAATTCCAATTGAAGAGATCCAATTCTCTAACGGAAACTGGTCACAAAACACAACCTATTAAAAAATATAACTATGAAAACACTAAAATATTTATTTAGTTTAGCTCTTATAGTCTCTACATTAACTACATGTTCAGATGATAAAGACTTAAGCTTTATCTCAAAGGTGCAGGCACCTTCCGAATTAGCCATGCTTTTTCAAGTGACTCAAGACAATACCGGCTTAGTAACCATCACACCAACAGCCGAAGGCGCTGTTGGATTTGACATTACTTTTGGCGACGAAACTGAAGAACCTGAAAATTTAGAAAATGGGCAAAACATTTCGCACATATACGCCGAAGGGACATATACAGTGACCGCAGTAGCTTACGGAATCACAGGCTTAGAAACAACATTTACTCAAGAACTGGTGGTTTCTTTTCAAGCACCTGCCAATCTAGAAGTAACTATTGAAAATGATTCTGCCATTTCAAAACGTGTAAATGTAACAGCGACTGCAGAATTTGGAGTAAGTTTTGATGTTTCTTCAGGAGTTGCTGGAGACACAACAGTTGTTACAGGAAATATTGGTGAAACAGTTTCCATTGATTATGCAGAAGTAGGAACATACACCATTACGGTAGTGGCTATGGGAGCAGCTGCAGAAACAACAACCTATACTGAAGAATTTGAAGTTACAGCTATTGTAGCACCCCTAACAGCGGCACCAACACCTCCTTCTAGACAAGCTAACGATGTCATATCCATATACAGTGATGCCTACACGAATATTGATTTATCGGAAGTAAATCCAGGATGGGGCCAAACCACCACTCTTACAGAAGTTGAAGTTGATGGAAACAATACATGGTTCTACAGTGACTTAAACTACACGGGGATTGTAACCGATTATGGAAATGCAACGGATGTTTCAGCAATGGAATTTGTTCATTTTGATTATTGGACACCAGATGCGACTGTTTTAGGACTTAAGACCGTAAATACCTCTTACGAAACTGGTGACCCTCTAAACGAAGATATTGAGTTTGTCGACCCCATCACTCTAGGAGCTTGGATAAGCGTAGACATTCCTTTGGCAGATTATACAACAGATGCAACAGGAATCACTCAATTGTTATTTGATACCACTGGAAACAGTGCAATTGTTTATGTAGATAATTTATATTTCTATAAGCCATCTAATAACACTTCTGGACCAACTCCTATTACTTTTGAAACAGAATTTACTTTAGATGGATTTGATGGCGGTACTACTGCAGTGATTGCAAATCCAGACCCCAATGGTAATACATCCGCTTCGGTGTTAGAACTCGTAAAAGGATCTGGACAACCATGGGGAGGATCTAAAATCACAGTTCCAACACCCTTTTCTTTTGAAGGATCAACATCAGTATCGGTTAAAGTCTGGTCGCCTAGAGCAGGTCTTGATCTTATGATGAAGTTTGAAGATGCTATACCATGGCCAAACAACACAGGTTCGGCCGAAATTACAGCAACCACAACCGTAGCCAATCAATGGCAAACCCTGACCTTTGAACATGCTGGTATAGATACAAGCGTCGAATGGTACAATATGGTATTGATTATGGATAATGGAACACAAGGAGATGGCACAGCAGATTACACCATCTACTTAGATGATATATCTTCAGATCCAATTTTAGATTTTGAACCAGGATTTGCCTTAGATGGATTTGATGGCGGTACTACTGCAGTGATTGCAAATCCAGACCCCAATGGTAATACATCCGCTTCGGTGTTAGAACTCGTAAAAGGATCTGGACAACCATGGGGAGGATCTAAAATCACAGTTCCAACACCCTTTTCTTTTGAAGGATCAACATCAGTATCGGTTAAAGTCTGGTCGCCTAGAGCAGGTCTTGATCTTATGATGAAGTTTGAAGATGCTATACCATGGCCAAACAACACAGGTTCGGCCGAAATTACAGCAACCACAACCGTAGCCAATCAATGGCAAACCCTGACCTTTGAACATGCTGGTATAGATACAAGCGTCGAATGGTACAATATGGTATTGATTATGGATAATGGAACACAAGGAGATGGCACAGCAGATTACACCATCTACCTTGATGATATAACTCAAAATTAATTCTTAAAATAATATTATGAAACAAATAAAATTTATAATCAGTTTATGTTTAACCTTCGTGCTTTTTACAAGTTGTGAGGAAGACAATTACGAATTTGGCCCAATTATTACGCCATCAAACGTACAAGTCACCGCAGAAATTGTGGGTCAAGATGATGAAAATCCGAATGGAGACGGTGATGGATACGTCAATTTTGTGGCAACTGCGCAAGACGGAGTTACCTACCAATTTAATTTTGGAGACGGAAATTCAGAGGTTGCACCTTCAGGAATGATATCTCATAGATATTCTCAAACGGGAGTTAATGATTATACTGTAATTATCAATGCCGTAGGTACTGGAGGCACCATGTCTAGCACTTCTATTGATATCAGTGTCTTTAGCTCATTTGAAGACTTAGAGGCCTTAGAATTCATAAGTGGACTCAATGAAGGTGATACTAAAACATGGGTTTGGGCTTCGAACATTCCACTACATATTGGATTAGGTCCTGTTACAGATGATTATGGCGGAGGTGAATTTGCATGGCCAAATTGGTGGAATTCAATTCAACCAAACGACCCTGAAAAATCATGTATGTATTCCAATGAATTTGTTTTTACTACGACTGCAAATGGCCTAACTTTTGAACAAACTGTAGGTCCTGCATTTGTTCCAGGAACCTATGCGGATGTTATAGGAGTAACTGGAGATACGTGCCATGATGAATCTGTAGCTACAACTATGTTTGGAGTTAAGAATGTATCATTTTCTCCATCATCATCAAAAGCGGCTCTTGAAGGGACTTATGACGATGTACCTTACACAATGACTAGTTTTCAAATTTCAGACGGAGGTTTTATGGGCTGGTACATTGGAAATGTTGTATACGATATCATTTCAATTAGCGCAACAGACTTACATGTCAGAGCCATACAAGAAGGTGGTGGATTTGCATGGTATGCTAAATATAAATCAGTAAATTAATCAAATCAGTAAAACATTGAGTAAAAGAGGCGAATTTCCGCCTCTTTTTTATTTTTACAACTATGAAAAACTTAAATTATTTTATACTTTTATTTACGATCTTCAGTCTCACTCTCATAGGGTGCTCTTCGGGCGATGATGATTCCCCTAGTTCTGGTAATGGAGGTGGTGGAAACCAACAAAACACGCCCTCTAACTTAGTGGCAACTGTCACAATTCAAGGACAGGATACCGCAAACCCTTATGGTGATGGATCTGGCATTTTTAGCTGTACAGCTACAGCCACCAATGCTACTAAATATGGATTTAAAATCGGTAATGGTGCTGAATCCCAAAACGAAACAGGCAATTTTTCTCACACATTACAAAGTGGAGGAACAATTCAATTTGCATTAACTATTTATGCCTATTCTAGTACAAATGAAAAAATTAGCATTGTAAAAAACTTAACAGTTTTAGTTGATAACGATACGACTGGCGGTTCTGGAAACAATGACGTGTTAGTCTGGTCAGATGAGTTTGATGGCGATGGATCTATTAATACCGAAATTTGGAATTATGAAACTGGCGGTGGCGGCTGGGGTAACCAAGAAGTACAAATTTATTCCTCTAGTAGTACTAATATCGCGAAGTATGATGGAATTTTGAAAATAACAGCTGTGAAAGAATCGAACGGAACCTATAGTTCTGCTCGTATTACAACTCAAAATAAAATCGATTTTAAATATGCACGCGTTGATATTCGCGCAAAACTTCCATCTAAAGCAGGAACATGGCCTGCGTTATGGATGTTAGGAAGTAATTTTTCGGACAGCTCAGTTGGTTGGCCTAAGTGTGGCGAAATTGACATCATGGAACAGTTTGAAGACAAAACATATGTGAAAGCAACCTGTCATTGGGACAACAACGGTGCAAATGCAGATTACGGTCAACAAACCAATTTAAGTACACCTACAGAATTTCATGTTTATTCTTTAGATTGGAGACAGGGAAGCATCAAAGCCTATATAGACAACGTTCAGTATTTTAGTATGTCAACAAATAACACATTGCCATTTGATGCCAATTTCTTTTTGATATTTAATCTTGCCATGGGAGGGACCAATGGAGGTGTTATTGATCCAAATTTCACGTCCGATTCAATGGAAGTAGATTATATACGAGTATATCAATAAAATGAGTAAAAAGAGTTTAATAGTATTCATTGCAACTTGCCTGACTGGATTAACTTTTAGCCAAAGCCTTAATACAAATAATCCTGAACTCAGTTCATCTTCAGTAACCTCTGTGGTAGAGATAGAGTTAAAAGTGGAGGCCTTATTAAAACAAATGACCCTCCAAGAAAAGATTGGTCAAATGAACCAATACAATGGGTTTTGGGATCTTACTGGCCCTGCACCCAGCAGTGGTGATGCTGCAAAAAAATACGAGCATCTTCGCAAAGGCTACGTAGGATCGATGCTCAATTTGAGAGGTGTAGAAAATGTGCGCAAAATTCAAAAAATCGCCGTTGAAGAAACCCGCTTAGGGATTCCTTTAATTATAGGGTTTGATGTCATTCATGGCTATGAAACACTCAGTCCAATTCCTTTAGCAGAATCCGCAAGTTGGGATTTAGAAGCCATCAAAAAATCAGCTGAAGTCGCTGCAGAAGAAGCTGCTGCGGCAGGGATCAACTGGACGTTTGCTCCTATGGTCGATATTTCACGCGACGCCCGTTGGGGACGTGTAATGGAAGGTGCTGGTGAAGACCCTTATTTAGGCTCTAAGATAGCCTTTGCAAGAGTTCAAGGATTCCAAGGAGCGGACTTATCAAAACACACTACACTGGCAGCTTGTGCTAAGCATTTTGCTGCCTATGGCTTTCCAGAATCTGGAAGAGAATATAATACAGTTGATGTAGGAACATCCACTTTAAATAATATAGTTTTCCCACCCTTTCAAGCCACCATTGACGCAGGTGTCAGAACGTTTATGAATGCCTTTAATGAACTCAATGGAATTCCAGCCACAGGAAACACAAACTTACAAAGAACTATTCTTAAAGATAAATGGAAATTTGACGGATTTGTGGTCTCCGATTGGGGCTCTATTGAAGAGATGGTAACACATGGCCATGCAAAAGACGGGAAACATGCCGCGCAAATTGCAGCCAACGCTGGCTCTGACATGGACATGGAATCCTATCTGTATGTCAATGAATTGGCAGCTTTAGTTAGAGAAGGTAAGGTAAAAGAAGCCTATATTGACGATGCCGCTAAACGGATTTTACGTGTAAAATTTGAATTAGGCCTTTTTGATGATCCTTACAAATACTGTGACGAGCAACGTGAAAAAGAAGTCATTGGACAACCCGCTTTTCATGAGGCTGCTTTAGATATGGCTAAAAAATCAATCGTACTTTTAAAGAACGACAATCAACTCTTACCACTTAAAAAACAAGATCAAA
>Ga0209771_1001150_pt1 | contig 17163 bp, 12 predicted proteins | sample SaaInl59LU_5_DNA_FD_184639 | JGI IMG/M metagenome (GOLD analysis project Ga0209771, IMG submission 184639) | Marine microbial communities from expanding oxygen minimum zones in the Saanich Inlet - ESP_59LU_5_DNA (SPAdes) (version 2) | ecosystem: Environmental > Aquatic > Marine > Intertidal zone... | reverse complement strand
CTATCCTTCGTAATGACAAAAGGTGTGTATACAGATGATGCGAAACACATCATAAAATTGAGTGAAAAAATACGTCAATCTATTTACAGAAATGATGACACTATGAATCTTTTCACAGAATATGAACAATATGAAAGTAAATATAAAAGAACATCAAAATCTATTATGAACCTAAGTGCATTAGAAATAGGTTGATTGTTATGTAAGTATGATCCCGGAACCGAAAGTCGTATCACGTCCCGTATACGAACCCACATTTCCCGTCACCCCGGGACCTACGACATTCGAAGCAGTTTATCTTAATGCAATCACTCATGAGTCTGATAGACAAGAATGCGCAAAATGTTCCGGAGGGGGACTATCTGCAGATGTGTCGAATCATGAAGGAACTCCATCGAAGCGAGAAGACACTCCTCGTGACCCCAGATGTCGTAGGTGAGGATTTTATCATGACTTCGGATGCCCTCAACCGATGTCATAAGTGGATTGTGGCGACAAACGCACTTCAAGATGCTTATATCGAACACGAGAAGGACCCCGAAAACAAAGTGAAAGCTGGAATTTTTGCACAACTTCGAGAAGCTACCAAGTCTTATTGGCGAGAGTTTACTCAAACGTATGGATACGAAGAACTCATGTGGTTTGTACACCGAGGTACAATCGCACAGAGAAATTTTAGGTACTGTGTCGGAGAGGTGCCGAGGGGTCGAGTGTAGCGAGCGAACGTACTTCTACGCGCGCTGAAGGGTCGACAGTAGCTGGTGCATGTAGCGCTTTCAGTCTTGACAGTTCTTGTAATTGAATATGTATCTGTTTGAGTTCGTTGCATATTTTCACGTACACCCACTCTCTCTTCGTTGGAAACATCTCATCATCCATGATTTCCATAATCTTTCGTACATGTTCCATACCTAAGTGGGGTGTAGAAATTATATTTTCAGATTACACAATGGATACTATCATCGAAAAGTTTCGAGAGGAATTCATCGTTGACAGAACCAAGCATAACCTTTCGGAAGAGACGTACCGCAAGCTTTGTGAAATCTATACACAACTTTGGGCCGAATATCACGTCTAACTTAAAAGTAATACCATCTTATCATAAAATGTCACTTGTTCCCATCAAGTTGATTAAGGATATTTCCACCAGAAACAGACTTTTGAAAATTAAGGAGGAAACTCCTGAGATTGACAAAAATGATTACATTGAGTCGAGAATTACCACGAATGCGAGAGCTCGTGACCTTATGGCTATAGAAGATGCCTCTGAGATGGCAAAGGATTACCTTCACAGGGAGGGGTTCTTTACAAGGTTTGGAGAAGATATTATAAAAGAATCCGGAAAAGATTTCAAATTTTCGTATCGTAAGACGAGTGTGATGGAAAGGAAGCGCACAGCGTCTAATGAAGCCAGTGGAATCGAGTATATTTTGATGGAGCATTCTTACCCAGATGGTTCGGGACACTATGGTATGGCTAAAGTCGATCACGACAATAAGACGGCTGTAATCTATGATTCGATGACGGATACAGATTCGGATTTCGAAGAACCACTCCGCTCATTACTCGGTCGTAGATACAAACTGTCTATGAAAATGTTAAATGGTTGTTATCCACAACCAACTGGTGGTTTCGTTTCGCAGTCATTTACCAATTTTAAGAATAAGAACTCGATGGGTCTTTCTCAAAAGAAGTTGGAGGAGGCATTTATCATCTCTCAATACGACGAACTTTCCCAGCATCATTTCTGTTACATGGAGTCATTCCTCGTCATGATGACTGACCTCGGTATCCTCAGGTCTGGTCCTAAAGACCCACGTGAACGTCTCGAGTATGTTAAAAAGTTTATATGGGGAGTGATTCACGAGTATGTTCCCAAGTCGAATCGTAGGACGGCTCAATGGAAATATTTCGAAGAGTATTTTCTGTACATCATGGAGACTTCTGACTCAAACGGTAAGCGTTTACCTATGCGAGATGGTATGATACAACTCCCTCCTTCGGACGGAAATGTGCGTTTTAAATTTAGGAAGATACATTTACCTAAGTAGAATCTAAATATTGTAATTTTCAAGAAAAAATTATGGAACACCCACTCCCCACCGGTATTTTCGTTGAGATTGATGACTGGACGGAAGAGGATTTTGATAATGAAATCAGAAGACTCTATGAACGTATCAAAGAACTCAAGTCCCAAAAAGTGGCACGTGAAGAAGATGAAGATGAAGATGACATCATGGACGACCCCGACGTTCGTGAGATGGTTGAAAATGGTGAACACACCTGTCACATGTTTGACGCACCTTGTCAAGCATGTGAAGATGATGAGGGGGAATAATTTCTCAGAGTAATTCAAATGAAATATGTCATACTTATTTTCATTGTGATCATACTGATATATCTACTAAGACAAAATCCATTGAAATATAAGATTTACAGGAATGATTTCGATGTATCAAATTTTCGTGATAAACTTAAAACTATCGAAGATGTGCCATTAGATGTCGGTGTATACAAAAATGATGAAAATATCGCAACGTATTATTCACATTTTGTAAACGCGAGTGTTTCCGATGTGTTAAAAGAGTCTGAAACTAAAATGCAGTATAAATCTAATCTCGGCAATGATAATCCTGTGGATGAGATGATACGAAACTTCATAACGCATGACATGGGCCTCGTCATAGATGGAAGTAAGTCTGTGGTAACCGTGCGGTTTTGTAACGCTCCATGGGATTTTAAGTCACATTTCGATTGTACAGATAATCACGCCTTTATGTTATATGGACGTAAAGATTTTCTTTTATTTGACATGTTCAAACACCCTAATGAAGTAGGTATACTCGATGATATTAAAAATCTATCGATAAAGGATACAGTACGTGTTTTGGATTCCTATAATATCAGGTCTCAGTTATATACTCTTAATCCGGGTGATATACTTTACATCGGAAACTGTATGTATCATAAGGTTGAAAGTCGTGAACCAAGTGTACTTTTGAATATCGTGACACCCATAAAAAACAAACGAGAACATAATGCTTGTTCGTCGAGATTTAATCATATATGGCCAAAACAGACGAATGTCTGTAAAACGAATGAATGTTTATATTAAAAGCTAGATGAAACGCATGAAACCATTTTCAAAATACATGGTTTTGTAGCCAGTGTAATATATATGCATTTTCCATATACCATTGCGCGGGGGAGACTCTATCGTCTCTTTAATGTTTACCCGGATGAACGTTTTATCGGAATTCGTATTTTGAAAATCAAAATACCCAGTTGGATTGGGATCTTTTGGATTTAAAGCAAATGTATAAGTGTATATATGATGATGTTTAGGTAAAGATAATGTATTTTTAGAAGTGGTGTAAAATCTAAAATATTTAGGACCATTTTCTATAGTTCTAATTACCTGTTCACCATTGATATACATATCTATACCTGACACGTTGTCATACTCTGAATATGTATCATCAACTAACTGTCCTACTGGAATAACAGATGATAAATTAAATCGATTTGTGTAATTAGCATATTGTGAGTACGTAGTTCCATTATACATTGAAAACTCTGGATCCCCGAACACTGTATCAAGGGGGTTATACACCTTTTCAAAATCACTATTTCGTATAAACCAATGAAAAGTTTTTACGGGTATGTCTGGAACTAAGTTTGCCACGATTTCATACGAATCCACTTTATTCTCATATGATGGATGTATACTAACAAATTCAGTAGTTATGATTTGTGGTTCCTTTATCATAAATAAACGTTCATCATCTGTTATCTTAATTTCATCCGTTATGATATTGAAGTAATCAAGTTTTATATCACTTTCTGTGGGTGTAAAGAAGGTTTTTTCATGAAACTCAAATTCGAATTCTATTTTTTGTTTGTGTATTGCACAAAGTGGGAAATAGGGTTTCGCAGAAACATCGGGATCAAAACGTCTAGAGAAGAAGAACCGTAGTGGAAGTGTCATCGGAATGACCCTCTTGTGTACATTTTGAAAAACCGCGTTACTGGACCATATTTTATGTGACCACCCACGATTGAGATTGAGTTCTGACATCTTTTCTTCGTCAACATCCTGGTAGATGTTATGATATATGATGTTCCAATCAGAGTCTATTTTTTCAATAAGAGTTTCATCGACGAACATTGTCACGCTTTTGATGAGGTGATAACCAATCATTGGTGCATATCTATCTAATGGTCCAGGTGGATCATTGGGAAATGATGGTAAGGGTATAGTTATAGCCATATTCGATAGTAAATCTCCCATGTGTTTAGGATTGTACTCAACTTTGATTTTCTTACCCCATGGCCAATTAGATTCATTTTCGGTATTTTGTATAGTCTTGACTCTCTGCTTCGTATAAAATGGACTGTGCTGTTTATACGAACTCTTAAAAAATGAACTATCCAAGTCTTTGGAAAGTAGGTGAGTGTCCTGCTTTCCAATAGCTTTCAATGAAATTTCTGCAATTTCACTCCCCATACTCTATACATATATAATAGCTTTAATACTCTTCATAGATAACCAGAATGACTCCTATCTAAAATGTATACACACGACCCATTACTCGCCGACCATGCAGACATATTTACCGGAGTTTGATTGCTATAATATTGTAATGCTGAATAAGTGGCAGTACTTGAAGATCCTAGCATTTTTTTCGTTCCGAGTGCCGCGGCTCCTGCAAGCGCGGCGGTTGCGTAGCCACCTGGATTGTGGACCGGGGGGTTCGTAGTTCTACTGTCCCACGTTGTTGTAGTGTTATTACCACCGTGGACCCATGTGCTATTAAATCCCGTTCCAGCTACATACTCAAGATCAGGTAGACCATCGGATCCAATGGCCCCATTTGTTCTATGAGTGTTTATGTCATAAGTGCTGCTGCCGCTATACCTATATATACGCAATCTTGTTTGAATAGTGTAGTTTCTTCGCCAATAGTATGTATAAACTCTATAAGGAGATTGGTACGATCCCGTACACGTCCCAGTGCCGCACGGATAGGTGTACGTGATCGTCTGGTAATTTAGGGTCGACGTGGAAGCCCTCCATTGGTATGGGTTGCCCTCCACGAAATTTGCAGATAGGGAATAAATAAGTTTTTGATTGATGTAACTTCCAGATAAATTTGCTGTAGCAGAATAATTCCTAGAATTATCTGAGTATCCAATTCTAATTCTTGAACTAGAGCTGGTAGGGTCTGAGTAGATGTACAAATTTCCCAAACGAGCTATAAGCCCCCGCGAATAATTGCTTTGTTGTCTACTCGTAAATGTAGTGTGTGCAATTATCGTACACTGCGATACATTATTAGTAATGGGGTACCCATCACCACCACTTACTTGGCCGAAACTTCTTTGGACGAGTAGACTGTCAAAATAGTTCCGTATAACGCGAGTCGCGACTTCTTGCGAAGCATTATTATTACATTTAGGTCTGTAAGAGCGTGTAATTTTCGTAACATTTCTACCATTAATAGTCACAGTTGATGTAGAATCTACCCACGTTAGATTACTATTCCACGGATTCTGGCTATCATAGAGAGGTTCATAAGAACTATACGCCTCTATGGTTTGAGAAGGTGAAAATGATATCGCGTTAACTGTAACGGTTCTACTTCGTGTGAGTGAATTACCACCCAAAACTTTACTCGTGGCTGTCCAACTGACAGTATATGTACCCGAAGCACTTGTATTGAGATTACCTGAACTATATACAGGGGTATTTGTAGTATCTGAAACAACCCCCGTATACCCTCCATCTGTATACGTACCACATTGGGTCAGCGACTGGTTACCCCCATTTAAACTAAAACTGGCAGTGGCTCCACTAGTACTATACACTTGTACAGTTCTAGAAACTGTTCCTACATTCAGAGCTCTATCAGTGACAGAATATGTAATCGTGTAAGTACCCGGTGTTGACATATTGACTGTACTATTTGTACTGTATGATAGGCTTTGATCGGGTGCATTAATCGTAATTGGTGGATTAGGTATCCCCAAAGACCCACCATAATTTTGAACCACTTTAATATAACTAGATCCTTGTAAATTTAGAACGGGTGCAACAGTATCATTTGTAACAATGATGGTTCGTGTGTTAGTTCCTATATTTCCAGCCGAATCGGTTGCGGAATAGGTTACTACATATGTACCAGCTTGGGTAGGATTTACTGCGCTCACAACTGTACCATTTCGGCGCACAACCTGTGTCACAGTTTCACCCCCATCCGATGTAGCTCCATGCTCTGTATATGTTTCCGAGTAACCATTTGTCGAATTATACACCAAATCAACTGGATTGTAACTAGGATTGTTTAAGGATATAATCGGAGCACTGGTATCTCTTGTATATATGACTTGTCGTATGACGGTTCCTGTGTTACCAGCAAAATCTGTTGCACTATACACTACATTGTAAGTTCCTGGTGTTGTTGGTTGAATTGCACTACTATCTATACTAACTGTCTCACCACCATCTGATGTAGCACCATATTCTACGTATGGTTGTATATAGGTTGGAGAAATTGAGTCATTGAAAATTAAATTAATTGGGTTTGCAGATGGATTGGTAAGTGTTAAAATTGGATCTATGTCATCCTCGGTGACTATAACGGTTCGTGATGCAGTTCCTATATTGCCAGCGATATCTGTTGCTGTATAAGTAACTGTATAGGTTCCTTCACTTGTAACATTCACGGCGCTACTATCTATAACAACTGTTTCACCGCCATCCGCTGTGGCACCATATTCCACATATGGTTCTGAATATACGGGCGTAACCGTACTATTATAGGTTAATCTCACTGGATTTTCACTCGGATTCGTTAAAGTTATAGTAGGCGCTATAATATCTTGTATAACTATGATCGTTCGTGTGTTAGTTCCTGTATTGCCAGAGACATCTGTTGCTGTATAGGTAACTGTATAAATACCCTCAAAAGTCACGTTTACACTATTGACACTTACAGTCGCCCCCCCGCCTATAGGGCTTCGAGTAATAGTTGTGACTATAGTTTCACCTCCATCCGATGTAGCTCCATATTCCGTATATGGTTGTGAATATCCAGTCAGGTTATTGTAAATCAAATTTACATTATTATAGTTTGGAGTATTCAGTGTTACAAGTGGTGACGTGGTATCTAGTGTAACTATTACACTTCTTGTAATAGTTCCTATATTACCAGCGGTATCCGTTGCTGTATATGTAACTATATATGTACCAGCTGTAGTTGTATTTACCGCACTACTATCTATAACAACTGTTTCACCACCATCTGATGTGGCACCATATTCTATATAAGACTGAGAATATACGGGTGTAACTGTATCGTTATATATTAGATTGACTGGATTTTGGTTGGGGTTGTTAAGAGATATTAATGGAGCGGTGGCATCTCTTGTAACATTCACAATCCGTGTATTAGTCCCAATATTTTCACCAGCATCCGTAGCTGTGTATGTAACTGTGTACACACCTTCTATGGTTGGATTTACCGCAGTGACTACCACAGTCGTACCTCCACCAATCGGGGTTCTTGTGAGGGTGGTAACGATATTTTCTCCCGTGTCTGCTGCAGCCCCGTATTCCACATATGGTTGAAAATATACCGGTGAAACTGTATCATTAAATATTAAATTGACTGGATTCGCACTTGGAAAGTTTAAGGATACGACAGGAGCTACTGTATCAACAACATTCACCGTTCGAGTAAATCCTTTGTGATTTTTATTTCCATGTTCATTAACCACCGAATATTCGAATGAATACGACCCAATTACATTGATATTTAGGTTATTACTACTATCAAATGTGAAATCGGGTGAAAGAGAAATACCTGGATCAAAGTATGGTTGAAATCGTTCATGGGTTATAAATTGATTACCATCAAATACTTCATTAACATATGGATTTGGAAAATCTCGTATATTTCCCACATTTTCACTTTGTCTGTTAGCAATCAACGGGTAAAGTATTCTAGCTGTTCCATTTTCTATTTTCATAATGTTATAACTTTTAGCATAAACAGATAGATCATGTTGATGCGTCCAACCCGTTTTAAATCCTTCTAGGGTTAAGATTTGATTTTTGATTGTTGAAAAATTTAATTGACCAGAAGGTTTCCACGACTCTGGGTTGGTGGCGAAACTCCACAAATATATACGCCTATTGAGTGCAGTATGTGTATGATATTTTGAGGATGGAATAGCTCTTAGAAAATGTGATGGAAACTCACCTATACCGTTTATGGGTATAACTTCTTCATCATCTAATGTTAATGACAATTTTTTGATAGAATCCATAACTGGTTGTGGATATTTACTTGATGTAAATACGTTATTCGTTTCTCTATTACCATAATTTCTCACAAAGCCATCGAAATCTGTAACACCTTGAAAAAAACATAGTTCAGATGTATTCGTGTTAGAATCTTGCAATATTTCGAGAGAGCGTTTATTATTTTTCTGTACGACAAAAAACAATTCTTTGACTGGGTTACAGAAATTTAGTCTGAATTGGTTATTTTGCGATTCTTGTACAAAATCATTATCATAATTAATTCCTTGATACTCCCTCCAATTAAATTTATTGACTTGTAACTGTGTTATAATTTGTGTGATGGGGGTATTTTTTATTCTATATCGTTCAATTTTGTCGAGATGTATTAACTCCAACTTTAGTTTACATGTGTCAATCTCAATATCTATGTCTTTATAATTTTTGGGAGTAACCGTATCTTTAGAAAACAGTTGAACATTACCACAATCTTCATCAACTTGCACGTTTGGTAATACGTTTAATGGATCGAATGATGTATCCTTAAAAGGTAATTCGGATGAGGGTTCCCAATCTGCGTTACTTGCCGACACGGCTATGTCATTACCATCGATAGTCGTGGCTATATTATCGGAACCAAAGGAAGCGTCCGCGTCTTCGTCGACTTTTTGTGATATGATTGACTTAAATTCAAAATCACCCGAATCGTTGAGTTGGTAAATTGACACCCACCCACCATTTGTATCTGTTGGAGATTTATTTGGACCCAAAGTTGTATTGGAATCTGCACCTACGATTAGAGTTTTATCATCGTCACTGAGATCAAGGGTTTTACCGAACTCCCATCTTTTTTGTATAGGATCATTCCAAGAAGTGTACAATTGATGTTTCATTTTCCTAGCACGTTCTGTTCTATCGGCCAAACTTGGTAATTCTGGGTATATAGTTTGATGCAATTGATATTTTCCACCAGGTGCAACTATGTTGATACTATTACCCATACCAGGATGAATTTGACAGTAATAATGAAGTACAGTACCAGCTTGACCAACGGGTACTGTGAATACTGTCCTAAAAGTACCTTCCGGTGCACCACTATACGGATACACTACACTGGAAACTGAACCATTAAATGTATATTCGGATCCACCCCCATGTGTACCGTCACTCGTCTCCGAGAATTTAAAAGGGTGTGCGGGAACTGATCCACCCGATGTAGGGTTATTGAATGTATACGTTACACCTTCAATTAGTTCGATTATAGGTTTTTCAACCCCATTTATGTAAAATTTACCCCCTGAAGCTGTTATGTTATACACATCTACGATTGACGATGTAGTAGTTTTTTTGTAGACATGGATACGCCCAACATTCCAGTCTACGTTATCAGTTTTACTGAAAGTTAATCTCTCTGTCGGAACCCAATTGGGTTCGGATACAATCAACATTTCACTGGTTCTAGCTATGGCTATTTTCTGTCCAAAATTGAAGTTGTATGTGGGAGTATCTGGGGGGCTCAGTGCCTGTACAAGTGAAAATGTTTTATCCCACTCATGTTTATATTCCCGATAGTATGCCCAGTTATGAAAATTCCATTGATATATTAGCACAGCACCGGGTAAAGTTTTAGACTCTGTATCGCGAATATAACTATACGCGACTGTAATATTTCTTACGTGTCCCCAAAAGAGAGCGAAGCTCCCATTATCTTGCTGTGCTGTACGCCCTTGTAAAAAATTGGAGCCATATTGATCTGTTTCCCAGTAATCACTCATTTGTACGTCCGACATCCGTCTGGAAAGTGGTCCCAGACCAGCCTGCTCGCGACTGGTTAAGTCAATTCGTGTATTTGGCCAGGCAAGGCGGAATGTACCTGATGGAGCTCCAAAGTAATCGGATCTAGTTCCAGAAGTAGTTGGGTTTGCACCACCTGGGTCCGGAGATCCGATTGTATAACCCGGTACCGTGGGAGCACTACTAGACGCTCCTATAACTTGTCCATTCGGATTGGCGGGTAACCATGTGAACATCCGTAAATCAGTAGGCCAATTGGGATAACCCAAAGTTGCTACAATTGCCTTACCCGCTGATGTTATTCGTGTAACTTTACCAAATCCCCTTAAGGAAGGTGGTAATAGATCGGCTGATATGTTAGAAGGACCACCTGGTTGAAAGAAAGGTGGTGAAAGAAGCACATCATTCATCGAACTCATAAATTTAGGGTCAAACGGACCTCCTCCCCATGGATAGGTATCTCTCGCAAAAGAGTGCATAGGCCAATGTAGTTCAAGCATACCTTCAGCTACGACATCACTGGGAAGAACTTTCCCAGATTCGATGTTTTCAATTTCAATTAATCGGTTCTTAATTTCACTCGAAGTTACACCATTTATATTTGTATCAGGACTCCACGCGTCGTTATATCCTTCTCCAACTGTAAAATGTCTAAATACACGAATGAATCCCCCACCCAGTGGAAGGTCACTGTCAATAGGATTATCTTGGTTTACGTAACTTGGGAATACAGCAGGTTGAACTATCCGTGAATAAGGTATATGGTACGGATTAAAATTTGTGTTATCTTGGGGAGCACCAAATTGTATGGCGAATACTTCTCCAAGTTCCAGACAGCCGGCTATTATTCCATGATTCTTCCAATTAATTAGTAAAGCTTTTTCATTTCCCTTACCTATATCCGTAAATGGAGTTCCGTTTCCATAATAAGCATCTTCCACTTGATAGTTGAAAACATCTCTCAGTATGTTTGGACCCGTTTTTTCCATCGAAAATGATGCATACGTGGTTATTTGTGGATAAACTGAATTCAAAGCTTGTAAAGTCTGTGTGCTCATATACGGATTTATTAACGCGGCGTTTTTAGAAAATTCCTTGTCACCCGTCTTAACCCGCATAGCTATAGAACCTTCTGATAATCCTGGAAATGAATGGAAGACCGTTTTAGTCGTGTCTGTGCAGGTATAGTGTTCTGGAATACTACCCCTAATTTGATCGTACCATGGTGATACATCGTAAGTTTTAGCCCCACTATTTTGTAAAAAAGAGAAAATTGACCACGAAGGTTTTTCATACGTATCTGAGTATGGATAGAAATCACGGGTTGTATACTTTTTTGCATATCTATGGATACTCACACCATTTTTTCCTAATTTAGCATTTTTCATACTCACACCCGGATTGTCATACCATGGAACTTTGCTATACTTGAAATAAGAATAATTTGTTCTATCCCAACCCTTAATCAGTTCCAGAAATATCACACTTTTATCAGGAATCCAACTCCCGTCATAATATGTAGGAAATGGGAAGTTGACCGACTCTTCTCTGTAAATATCCGAAGTTTTGGAAAATAGTACATCTTTAAGATCTCTGAACTTTATTTCAACCTCAACTTCTTGTTTAGTAATTGCACATAACGGTAGAGATAATTCGGTCGATTTATAGAAGTGAAATGGGAGATCGACTTGAAAATCAAACTTCTTTTGTGTATGCTTCGTAGAAAATGTCTTTCTACAACCGTACCAATTAGAGAATGTAGATGATGGTATTATCCCTGTAAGATTTTCAATACCCTCTTGTTGTCTAGAATTATTGAAATAAGTCTTATGTATGGTGATGTAACTGGAATCCAGTCTTTCAATGACTGTACCTCCTATGATGAGGTCCGCGTATTCGATTACGGCTACGCCAGCTCCATCCTGATAATACAAATTCCATTCATCTGGGATATCATTGGCTTTAATGACTAGGGTTACGGATTTAAGTAGATCACCTATATTTTGAGGTATAGTAAACTTAACCGTTTTACCAAATCCGATAGTTTCTCTTTTAGGATTAAGATCTGTATAGTTAATCGAGAAATTCGGGCGTTTGGTAAACTGTTTATGAAATAAGGTTCCTTCAGGATTTAGTGTTAGATATTTGTCATTTTCACCGTATGTTACAACATCTAATCTACCTGCCATTAATATATTAGAACATTAATATTTTAAGCCGCATAACCCATTATTGAACACAAGGACGTTATAGTTTACTGCGTACATACTCAGAGTGGAACCATACAGGTTATTCCACACTGAATATATAGAATTGGGGTCAGGTTTTTTAAACTTAAATGTGAATTTCTGATGTAATATACGACTCATATTCAGATGTCCAGCTGGTTCATGTGTATCGGGATTCGTGCATAATGAATAAACGTAAAATAGACCGTTCTTGACTTTGAAAGTCTTAAACCACCCCAATGTAGTCTTATTTGCACCACCTGGTCCAGGTAAATTGCGAACTGCATCAAATGATAAAAGATCGTTGAGTGGAATGAACGTCTGATTATAAAAATTCGGACGTCTGTGCCAAATAAGACTCTCCTCTACTATATCACTTGGTGACTTATATTTGTTTAAGAATTGATGTGACGATAAATCATTATGATTGCCATTAAATAGTTCTACATTATTGATCTTCATGTTCGCATAATCAAGTTCTTCGTATATATTGGATCTATTGGTTAAGTTTTTCCACGCATCGTGTTGAAGAAAAAACATAAATTCCCGTACAGGGTTTTTAAAGTTACACATAAAAGAGTGTTCTTTGTCAATATCTGTGGATTTTATGATTTTTCTTGCTAGTTGGTTTTGTGTTATGATATATTCCAGTGGCCTCGATTTAAAGAATGCCTTTTCTTCTTCCATTAGATGATGATAATCTACATTCAACGAAATTCTTTTGATTTTAAGGTTTTCGGAATAGTCTACAGGCATATACGCAGTTTGAAATTCAACCGGTTCTCTCATTTTCACGTGCACTTCTAAACCATGTTTATACATTGCACACACTGGTATTGCGAGATGTGGATGTTTATAGAAATGGAATGGTAGATTCAAGTACAGTGGTATAGTAGGTGAAAAATGTGAATTTACATTATATGAGTCTCTATATAGGATGTTTAAATCATCCGTCTCGACCGATCTCAGTTTGAGATACATTGATATATAATCGGTTGTCAATCTATCTATGTGCTGACCCCCAATATAAAGGTCTATGTATTCGATATTCGCTCTTATAAATGAATCATGTACATCTGATGTTAGTTCGTTATCCACAAATATTTTCAACGTCATATTTGTTATCATATCACCAGCTGTTGTGGAAATTGGTGACACGATAGTCTTACCCCTATCAGGTTCACCGTTAAATGGCATTTCTAGGGTCTGACTTGTAAACTTCGTGTGTCGCTTGAAACGATTCAGGAAATAAGACATCTGTGGACACCCTGTTAAAAAGACATCCTGTAGACCGGTAACGACAATATCGGAACGCCCGGCCATTCTTATAAAGTAACGACTTTAATTTTTAACCGAGTAAGTCAATTTCATGTTCATACGTCTGAGAGAGTAGGATAGTTTTCAAATCTCGTGTAAATGAAATAAATTTCTTTGGAATATCACCCCACAGACGCTCATTAGAGACAAATGCATCAACGGCTCCATCTCTCAACAGGGGTTCGAGGAGTGTCCAATTGGGTTCGTTGTACCTTATTTTTTTACACCCTCTCGCGAACCGCCTAGAGTAGATGTACCATGCCGCAATCCCCTTGTATATGTTTATAGGTTTTTTACCCTGTTCGAGACACTTCTTAAGCGAGGGCACCACAAAAGTGTGAAACTTTGTGAAGCCATCCATACAAATTCTATCAAGTTCGTCGACATTGGTTGCGTTTGAGAAGCGCTCCTCAACTTTGTCGACGTACTCATAAATATCAAAGGGAAGTTCACCCTCAATGGAGGGAATAATCTCACCATGCTGAAGCTGTTTGAAATGACGACGATGTGTTGGGTCATTCATGACTTCATCGAATGTGTTGTATCCTGAGAGCGCACCGAGATAGGCTAAGGATGTATGACCACCATTGAGGATACGAATCTTAGTCTCTTCGTAAGGTTCAATGTCTTTCGTGATGACAACTCCAACTTGGGTCAGGTCTGGAAAGTCGGAGGCGAACTTATCTTCGATGATCCATTGCCTGTACTCCTCTGTCTGGACGGCGTTGTAACCATAACCTGGAAACCTTCTTTCAACATCTTCCTTAAGAGCGCCTGTCGCCCTTGGTGTGATTCGGTCAACCATACACGAAGGAAACATGACATTTTCACGAATCCATGTGGCGAGTTCATGTTGGTTTGTATGATAGAGGTATGCGAGAAACTGTGTCTCGAGGGCGAGGCCATTCTGTCTGATGTTGTCACAGCACAAGATGGTCACGGGTGTTTTACGGTTTCTGAGACCACATGCCAGGTACTCGAACAGAGGTGACCCCGGTGCGTACCCACTTTCCGTGACGGTGATGGTGATGAGATGCACACTAGGGAGAGTGAGCATATGTTTCGCGATGGTTCTGTTCTTCGTCCAATCAATGTAGTCGAGATGTGACCTGACAATCTTGTACTCAGAGGGGGTCTTCACGATGTAGTCATCAATTTCACGAAACCCTTCGTTCCTGAGATTGACAGCGACGATTCCCCATCTGAGGTCTCCCGTCTTTTCCATGTACTCATCTATGTACATGGCCTGGTGTGCTCTGTGGAAGTTTCCATAACCTATATGTACCACACCAGTTTGACATTCGGACTTGTCATACATTCGTTAAGTTACTTAGACAAATTAAAATCAACTATAGTTAAGTATGAATGAGCTTCTTCGAGTGATGCAATTGGTTGATAAACATTCTGACAAATTACCTGAAGGGGACTATCTCGAAATATGTAAACAACTAAAAAATGCTTACAATAAGAGGGCAGATCCGGTGTATTTCTTCGATTACGACACTTTCACGATACCCCAAATCGGTCCAACGCGGGAAGTGTTTCAGTACTTTTATGATCATTATTTCGATAAAGCCCTGAACATGGACAGTGACTTCTTACAGGGACAGATTTCATATCTCCGAAAGGAACTCGCGGATGCACAACCCATTAAACGTATCACGAAGAATGTGCGAAACGATGTCAGGAGACATTATTGTTGTATTCACGGATTGGATAGTGATGAGGTTGACATAGGGTTCACAAATGAGGATTGGAGTCAGATGAGTAAAACATACACGGAGATCGAGAATGACTTTAGGGTAAAATATACCGAAGCTGTCAAAAAGAGGCTTGAATGGTTGGAAGAGTCTGATGATAGACTAGATGAGATGTGAAACATAAAGATTTGGAGATCTAAAAAGATAATGTTGGCTCTAGCTACGTGTAGACCAATACTCACACCAAAACATACGAAGCGTTTTAAAATATATGCTACGGCATATAAGAATGTCGACCCTTACCGTGAAACTTCCTTACGATACATGGGGTACGCGAATGAGCTTGGTGAAGCTTTTACATCGTATCTCCCAGAGTGGGGTCTCCCCGCATCCTACTGTGTCGCTGCATCTTATGTCATGTTTGACACGATCGACAAGGGACAGAAGGCGTTTGATGCTGCCGAAGAAGAAGACAAGCTCGTCGACACCCTCCGGATATCAACGGAAACCTTAACTTGGCAGATGCTTGCTTCCGTCTTTTGGCCGGGTTCAATCATTCGTGTGATTGTAAATATGGCGGCTCAGATGTCAGGCGATGAACATCACATTTTACCAACACTCGTCGGTTTAGCGGCGATTCCCGTGATCGTGAAACCTATCGACACGACTGTTGACAAGTTGATGGAGACATCTATTTCGAAAGTCATCAATGGAGAAATCAAGACACCCGAGGATGCGAGTACTGCGTTCATGACTGCGATGGGTTCATTTTCTTTACCCCCAGTGATGTACCTCTTAGCAGCCACAATCAAAAAGTTAAAAACCTAAGTAAACCACAAACATTTCAAAATAAGCAAGGACATGGAATACCTCGCCCTCATCGCGGAGAACGAACTCCTCCGAATTGAGAACGAAAAATATAAATCTATTCGCTGCCCCTACATAACTCAGCGGGGGGTTCAGTGTAGGAACAAACTTACGTGTCGGGTTCATGGAGTGTCCGGTGTGTTACGAAAATAAGGCATGCTGTAAATTCACGTGTGGGCATGATTTCTGTCACACATGTACGAAAAGTTGGTTTCAGAAAGGTCATTCTACGTGCCCCATGTGCAGGGGGTCGATGTGTTTCAGGGGGATCATAGACTTGAAGAAAAAATGGCACCAGGACAGGTATGAGGGGGTCTATACAGATCTTGTCTCTAGGATATTCGATGAACTCGTCGGTGAATATAGTGACATACTTCTTCAATGTTTGGAGGTTGTTCAGAATCGTTTCGAGTACGTTATGTGCAAATATCCAAAAGTTTCACACAACACTCTCGCATGGATTCTTCCATTGACGTGGATGAACATAGACTATTTATTGAATGAATACCCTAAAAAAATTTACGAGCCTTTGATGTTCAGAAAGTTTTTGATGGTTAGTCGATACAAGTATGGTACGAATTGGGTTTATTGATTTTTACGATAAAGAATTTTTCATATTCATCGCCCGTTTAGCTCAAAAAAAAATATCAGTGAATAATAAAAATGGATATTCGAATCGAAGCTCTCATGCGAGCTGTTGCTTTATTCTTGAGTGTGTATTTCACATTGGACTGGGGTAGGAGTAGTGCGCCAGTTTGGGACACTCCGGTCATGATCGCATCGATTATTGCGGCGGTCGTGGTATATTATAGGTCTTCGCTGTAAAAAGTATGATTTATTTGATGATGCAGGCTAAGCTCAAGGATGCGATGGAGAAAAGCATCGCGAAGCGCGCCGCGAAGTCGAAACCTAAGTGAGTCTCGCCTGTACCGAAAACCACACGAGATGGACG
>Ga0209771_1001146_pt1 | contig 17173 bp, 11 predicted proteins | sample SaaInl59LU_5_DNA_FD_184639 | JGI IMG/M metagenome (GOLD analysis project Ga0209771, IMG submission 184639) | Marine microbial communities from expanding oxygen minimum zones in the Saanich Inlet - ESP_59LU_5_DNA (SPAdes) (version 2) | ecosystem: Environmental > Aquatic > Marine > Intertidal zone... | reverse complement strand
TCAGCAGCAGGCGCTTCTTCTTCGGCAATTGCTTCTTCTTCGGCAACTAAAGCTTCTTCAGCAATTGCTTTTCTTTTAGCACTAACTTCTTTTTCAAGATCTAAAGCTTTTTTCTTTTGTAATTGAGTTTCTTTATCTAAAGATGATTTTTTATTGTCAATTGATGTAGATTTTTCATTTAACCATTCTTCAAATCTTTCTTCAACTTGTTCTTCGGTTAAGGCACCTTTTCTTACACCATTTTTCAAATGATTCTTCATTAGAACACCTTTGTATGATAAAATGTTTCTAGCGGTATCTGTAGGTTGAGCCCCAAACTGTAGCCATTTAACAGATTTATCAACGTCTAAATTGATTGTTGCTGGATTAGTATTTGGATTATAAGTTCCTAATTTTTGAAGGTAACGACCATCTCTTTTAGCTCTTGCATCTGCTGCAACTATCCAATAGAATGGTTTTCCTTTTTTACCGTGTCTCTGAAGTCTTATTTTTACTGACATATCAAATTAAATTTATGAGGTACTAAACCCCGGTTATTAATGAGGTGCAAATGTAATTTATTTTTTGAAACTGACAAATCTATATTTTTAAATTATATAGAGTTAATAACTTCCTTAAATACTTTAAGATTTAATATAAAAGTTGGTTATTTTTAAATACTTAAAATCAATTATATAGATGTATTTAGTTTTTGATACTGAAACTACTGGACTACCAAAAAAATGGAATGCTCCTCTTTCAGATTCAGATAATTGGCCAAGATGTGTTCAGTTAGCTTGGCAATTACATGATTCTAAAGGATTATTAATTTCAAGTCATAGTTATTTAATAAAACCAGATAAATATAATATTCCTTATGAATCTGAAAAAATACATGGTATTTCTACTGCCTTGGCAAATAAAATAGGAGATGATTTAGTTAGTGTTCTTGATAAATTTATTTTAGATCTCAATAAAGCCGGATTTATTATAGGTCATAATGTAAAATTTGATTTAAATATCATTGGCGCTGAACTATTAAGAATAAACTCAGCAGTTAATTTGCTTGAAAAAGACATATTAGATACTTGTACTGAGTTAACAGCAAATGTGTGTAAAATTCCAGGAGGAAGAGGAGGTAAATTTAAATTTCCTACTCTAATAGAAATATATTCTTTTCTTTTTAATGATAGTTTTAGTGAAGCGCACAACGCTTCTGCCGACGTTGAAGCAACAGCAAGGGTGTTTTTCGAATTAGTAAGAACTGGTATTATTAATCAATCGGTTTTCAAAGGATATCCAGAGCTGTTGGATGGATTAAGATCTTATGACGAATCAAAAGTTCCTCTTTTTGGAATAAAACACTTAAATCTAAAAAAAGAATCAGAAAAAATTAGTAAAAAAGCCTCTAAAGAAAACATAATTGATAAAAAAATAATTGATTCAATTCCAGAGGAATTAGTTCCGGCTCCTTTTTCCCATTTACATAACAATACACAATTTTCAGTATTACAATCAACCTCTAGAATAGCTAATCTCGTTAAAAAAGCAGGAGAAAGTAATATGCCTTCAATTGCGATTACTGATAGAGGAAATATGATGGGATGCTTTCATTTTATAAAAGCTATTAAGAGCTACAATGATTCTATTTCCCCTGATTCTAATGATACAAAAATTAAACCTATAATCGGCTGTGAACTTAATGTTTGCTCTAATCACACTGATAAATCAAATAGAGACGATGGTTATCAAATAGTTTTTCTTGCTAAAAATAAAAACGGATATAGGAATTTGTCTAAAATGTGTTCTATTGGTTACACCAAAGGTTTTTATTATGTTCCAAGAGTAGATAGAGAAGTGGTTGAAAAGTATAAGGAAGATCTTATCGTCTTGTCTGGTAACATGCATGGTGAAATCGCAAGTAAATTACTAAATATTGGAGAGTCACAGGCTGAGGAAGCACTTTTATATTGGAAGAGCTTATTTGACAAAGATTTTTATTTAGAAATGATGCGGCATGGTCAAGAAGATGAAAAAAGAGTTAATGAAAATTTATTAGAGTTTTCGAAGAAACACAATATAAATATTGTTCCAACAAATAACTCATTTTACTTAAATAAAGAAGATGCTAATGCTCACGATATTTTACTTTGTGTAAAAGATGGAGAAAAACAAGCAACTCCAATAGGACGAGGTCGTGGATTTAGATATGGACTTCCAAATCAAGAGTATTACTTTAAAACTTCAAATGAAATGAAGTTTTTATTCAAAGATCATCCTAACTTTTTTAATAATATTTCTGAAATAGTTGATAAAGTTGAAACTTATGAATTAGCCAGAGATGTATTACTTCCAAAATTTACAATTCCTAAAGATTTTGAATCAGATTCTGAGAAAGACTCAGAGAATGAGTATTTAAAATTTTTAACTTTTCAAGGAGCAAAATCTCATTATAAAGAAATTGATAATGATTTAGAAGAAAGAATTTTATTTGAACTCAACGTTATTAAAAATTCTGGGTATCCAGGGTATTTTTTAATAGTTCAAGATTTGATTAAGGCAGCAATCGAAATGGGTGTTTCAGTCGGCCCAGGTCGAGGATCAGCTGCAGGCTCTGTAGTCGCTTATTGCTTAGGGATAACTAAAATTGACCCTATTAAGTATGACTTACTTTTTGAGAGATTTTTAAATCCTGACAGGGTTAGTATGCCAGATATCGATATTGATTTTGATGATGAAGGAAGAGGAAGAGTAATCGAATATGTTATAGAGAAGTATGGTGCCAATCAAGTAGCCCAAATAATTACATATGGTAAGATGGCTGCTAAATCTTCGATTAGAGATACTGCTAGAGTTTTAGATTTGTCACTTGGAGATGCAGACAGAATAGCTAAACTTATTCCTAATTTAAAATTGAAAGATATTTTTGAAAAAGATGAAAAGAAATTAAACGATGATTTAAGATCAGAAGATTTTTCAAATGTATTGGAACTAAAATCTCTTTCAGTTGGAGATGATTTACAAGCAGAGACCATAAATCAGGCTAGAATTTTAGAAGGTAGTCTTAGGAACGTTGGAACTCATGCTTGCGGAATAATCATTACACCTGATGATATTACCAATTTTGTTCCAATAGCAACAGCTAAAGACTCAGATTTATTTGTAACTCAGTATGATAATTCTGTGGTTGAGAGTGCAGGATTATTAAAAATGGATTTTTTAGGTTTAAAAACATTAACTCTAATCAAGGATACTGTTAAGTTGATTAAGTATAAACATGATATTGATATCAATATAGATACGATTCCTTTAGATGATTCAACAACATATGAACTTTTTCAAAAAGGAGAAACAGTTGGTGTTTTTCAATATGAAAGTGCAGGAATGCAGAAGTATTTGAGAGACTTAAAACCTACCGTTTTTGAAGATTTAATTGCGATGAATGCTTTGTATAGACCTGGTCCACTTGAATATATACCTTCTTTTGTTAATAGAAAAAATGGAAAGGAAGATATAACCTATGATATTCCTGTTATGGAGGAGTTTTTAAAAGAAACATATGGAATTACTGTCTATCAAGAGCAGGTAATGCAGTTGTCTCAAAAACTTGCAAATTTTTCAAAGGGTGATGCTGATCTTCTTAGAAAAGCAATGGGTAAAAAAATCTTTGAACTGCTGAGTAAGCTAAAACCAAAGTTTTTAGATGGAGGAGAATCAAATGGGTTTGAAAGAGAAATACTTGAGAAAATTTGGAAAGATTGGGAAGCTTTTGCATCCTATGCTTTTAACAAATCACACTCAACATGTTATGCTTTAATTGCATATCAAACAGCTTATTTAAAATCTCATTATCCAGCCGAATATATGGCTGCGGTTTTGTCAAATAATATGAACGATATTAAGCAAGTGAGTTTCTTTATGGAGGAATGTAAAAGAATGTCCATTAAAGTACTGGGTCCTGATGTAAATGAATCGTTTTATAAATTCACAGTAAATGACAATAATGCTATAAGATTTGGAATGGGAGCAGTGAAAGGCGTTGGTTCCGGGGCTGTTAAAACAATAATAGAGGGAAGAAAAGAAAAGAGATACAATTCTATTTTTGATTTAACTAAGACTATAGATTTAAGGTCTGCAAATAAAAAAGCATTTGACAGTTTAGTTTATGCAGGTGGTTTTGATTCATTTAAAGGAGTGAACAGGTCACAATACTTACTGGATAATGGAGATGGAGTTACTTTTATCGAAAAGGCTTTAAAGTTTGGGGCTAAATTTCAAGAAAATAAGAACTCTGCACAGGTTAGTCTTTTTGAAAATTCTGATGAAGTTCAATTACAAGAACCAAATATACCTCACTGTGATCCATGGCCTAATTTAGAAGAATTAAAACTAGAAAAAGAAGTAGTCGGAATCTATATTTCTGGTCATCCTTTAGATGATTTTAAAACTCCAATAAAACATTTTTGTAATGCTCCTCTTGATGTTTTGAAAGATTTAAATCTTTTAATTAATAAAGAGCTTAGAATTGGAGGTATAATAGGAGAAGTTGAGCATAGGATTTCTAAAAACGGAAAAGGATGGGCAAGATTTACTGTTGAAGATTTTACAGATTCCTATGATTTTAGAATTTTTGGAGAAGAATATTTAAAGTTCAAACATTTTCTTTTTGAAAGTAATTTTATTTATTTAAGGTTGATAGTTAAAGAGGGATGGAGGAATAGAGACACTGGAAAGACTGGAGATCCTAGGATCAGTTTTTTATCTTTCCAACAACTCCAAGATACTCTAGAAAAAAATTCAAAAAAATTAACAATACAGCTAAACATTAACGATTTAGATGACAGTAAATTAGAAGATATTACAACTTTATTTAAAAAATATAAAGGTAAAAATCAACTTGAATTTTCATTCTTTGAAAACAATGAAAAAATTAAATTAACTATGCTAAGTGAAAATTTTAAAGTATCAATAAACGAGGAGTTGATCTCTAAAATTAAAGACAAGAATTTACATTTCAAATTATCCTAAAAATCTGAATGAAAAATTTACTTATTTTATGTTTAATAGCAAGTTTATTCTTTTCATGTAAAAGTGAATCTGAAAAACCTAATTTTATTTTTATTTACACAGATGATCAAAGGTTCGATACTGTTGGTTTACTTGGAGACAACCAGGTTATAACTCCAAATTTGGATAAACTTGTTACAAATGGAGCTGTTTTTTCGAATACTTACAATATGGGGGCGTGGCATGGTGCTATTTGTGTTGCATCTAGGTCCATGATTATATCGGGTAAATCAGTTTGGAGAGCAAAAGAAGCACTTAATTCACCAACTAATGTTCAAATTAACTCCCAGATATCTTCAGAAAATCAATCTATTTTAATTAGTGAAACTTGGCCTCAAATTTTAAAAAAAAATGGCTATAAAACTTACATGTCTGGTAAATGGCACGTTCAGCTTCCGGTGGAAAAGGTTTTTGATGTAGTTGTAAACAAACGTCCAGGAATGCCTGATGATAATAGAGGATTATTTGGAAAACAATTACAAGTTTGGAAAGAAGAATCAGGAGATATTTCGAAACTAGATAAGTATATGCCGGTTGGTTATGGTAGGCCAATCAATGAAAACGATAATTCCTGGGAATCCAGCGACACTTTACAAGGGGGATTTTGGGAAGGTGGAAAACATTGGAGCGAAGTTCTAGCGGATGATGCCATAAATTTAATTGATGATTCAAAAAAAATTGATGATCCTTTTTTTATGTATTTAGCATTCAATGCTCCTCATGATCCTAGACAAGCACCTGAAAGATTCCTTGAAATGTACCCCATTGATCAAATAAAATTACCGCCTAACTATTCTCCCCAACATCCATATTGGAAGCAAATTGGTAATGAACCAGGAGTTAGAGATGAAGGCCTAGCTCCATATCCAAGATCAGAATTTGCAGTAAAGAAACATATCCAAGAGTATTATGCTGTAATTAGCCATTTAGATGAACAGGTAGGTAAAATAGTATCTCATTTGGAAAGTCAGAAGATGTTAGATAATACATATATCATTTTCACATCAGATCATGGCCTAGCTGTTGGTCAGCACGGATTAATAGGAAAACAAAGTTTATATGATCACAGCATTAGGGTTCCGATGATTATTAATGGTCCAAATATTAAAAAAGGGTCAGTTTATAATCAAGATATTTATCTTCAAGATATTGTTCCAACAACTTTAGATTTAGCAAATATTTCTATTCCTAATTATGTTGATTTTAAAAGTTTTTATAAACTTATTCTTAATAAGGATAGTAATAAAACTCATGATGCTATTTATGGAACATACGGCTGTTGTCCGGGAAATTATTTCGATTTTCAACGAATGATTAGAAAAGACAATTTTAAGCTAATGTTATTTCCAAAAAATAAAAGAATTGAATTGTACGATTTGAATCAGGACCCATATGAAATTAATAATCTAGCAGAGAATTCAAAATATAAACCCAAGGTGAAAGATTTATACAAAGAACTAACTATTCTTCAAAAAGAAATGGGTGATACGCTAAACTTAGACATGTATTTTAAAAACAAATTATAGTTGATTAAATAAATTATTTATAATTTGAATAGTAATATATGTTTAGTTAATTTTAAACTTTAAAAAATTAAATTAAAACAAAGAATATGGCATTAGAAATAACAGATGCGAATTTTGACGAATTAGTCTTAAAGTCATCAAAACCAGTAATGGTTGATTTTTGGGCAGAATGGTGTGGACCATGTAGAATGCTTGGGCCAATCATTGAAGAAGTTGGCAAGGAATATGAAGGAAAAGCAGTTGTAGGTAAATTAGATGTAGATTCTAATCAAGAATTCGCTGCAAAGTTTGGAGTAAGAAATATTCCAACTGTATTAGTTTTTAAAGATGGAGAATTAGTAAACCGTCAAGTTGGCGTTTCTCCAAAAAATGTTTACACAGAAAGTATAGACGCATTATTATAGTATTACTTCTATTTGTTTGCGTAATTAAAAATGCAGTGTATATTTGCATTCGCTAATCTAGGTCTGGTAGTTCAGCTGGTTAGAATACCTGCCTGTCACGCAGGGGGTCGCGGGTTCGAGTCCCGTCCAGACCGCAAAATCATCCTCCAATTTGGGGGATTTTTTGTTTTATTTCATTACAATTAAAAATTTAATTAAATTAGAATGTAATGAAAATAAGTTTTAGAAAAGTGATGTTAAAAAAAAGATTCCCTCTTGCTATAAGCAGAGGAATCAGTGGAGATACTTATAATGTATTTATTAAAATTGAAGATGAAGGTTTAGTTGCATGGGGAGAATCATGCCCAGGGAAATCAGAAGGTGCTGAAAATACGGAAGAGGTCATCTCACAACTTAATAAATTAATTAAAGTTGGAATTAAGGATAAATCAATTTATGAAATTGAAAGCATAGCTCATGACATGAAAATTTCACCTTCTGCTTATGCTGGATTAGATATTGCTTTGTGGGATTTAAAAGCTAAAAAAGCAAAACTACCTTTAAATGAACTTTTAGGATTGCCATTACCCAAATCAATGACATCTCTTACAATTGGTATAATGAGTCCTGAATCTGTTAAACAAAGAATTCCTCTATTATTTGAAAATGCATCTACAAAATTTCTTAAAGTTAAGTTAGGATCTCCTTTGGGACTCGAGGCTGACAAAGCAATGTATAAACAAGTTCTTGAAAGTACAAAAGGGTACGGCCTAAGTTTAAGAGTTGATGCTAACGGAGGATGGAGTACAGAAAATGCTAAATACATGATTGATTGGTTATCAGATAAAAATTGTGATTATGTTGAGCAACCTTTGGTAGAAGGAAATGAAAAAGAATTAAAGACCTTATATCAAAGTAGGTCACTTCCAATATTTGTTGATGAATCTTGTAGATCATCAAGTGATATTTCAAAATATCACGATTGTGTTGATGGTGTAAATCTAAAATTAATGAAATGTGGTGGTATTACAGAAGGATTAAGAGTGTTGTCGACTGCAAAAGCATTTGAATTAGAAACTATGATAGGCTGCATGAGCGAATCATCAATTTCTATTTCAGCAGCAGCTTCAATTTCAGGTCAAATAGACCATATTGATTTAGACTCACACTATAACTTAAATCCTGATCCATCGTGGGGAGCTTCAATGACTAAAGGAATCACAATGCCTAGCAATAATTTTGGCCATGGAGCACATCTAAAAAATTAACATTTATGTTAAAAGAAAACCATAAGGTTGCAATTTATTTAGAGGGCCATTTTTCAACAGATTATGGAAAAATGGGTATTGGAGTACTGAGGTATTTGTCTAATCAAATTGTGGCTGTTATTGATTCAAAAAATAATGGTAAAAACACAAATGAATTTAACTCTATTGAAAGGAGTGTACCTATAGTTAGCACTCTTGATGCTGCAGTCTTAAATGGAGCAGAAGTCCTTATATTAGGAATAGCTCCCTCAGGGGGTAAAATTCCAGAAGCGTGGTTTAAAGTTATAGAAAGTGCAATATCAAAAAACCTTTCAATAATTAATGGTCTTCATGACACCTTATTATCAAAATATAAGAATTCACTTAGAAATAATCAATGGATATGGGATGTTAGAGTCCCACAATTTGTTCCTAAAATAGCTAGCGGTAAAGCAGCTAAATTAAAAAATAAAAGAATTTTGTGTGTGGGTACTGATATGGCTGTTGGTAAAATGACAACAAGTTTAGAAATGCATAAATGGGCAATAGAAAAAAAAATAAATAGTTCATTTATAGCAACAGGCCAGATTGGAATAACAATAACAGGTGAGGGGATCCCTTTAGATGCTTACAAAGTTGATCATGCATGCGGTGCAGTTGAACACATGATTTTAACAAATCAGAATAGTGATTGGATTTTTATCGAGGGGCAGGGTTCATTATTAAATCCAGGAAGTACGGCAAGTTTACCTTTAATAAGAGGGAGTTGTACAACTCACATGATTCTTTGTCATCGTGCGGATTTTATAACATTAAGAGATTATAAGCATATTAAAATTCCAGATATAAATAATGTTATTAAACTTTACGAAGATTTAGCAAGTGCCTGTGGAAGTTATCCTAATGCTAAAGTTGTTGGAATTTCATTAAACACATATAAACTTGATTCATTTGAAGCTAAAAAAGCTATTGAATCTCTAGAGTTTATAACTAATCTTCCAGTAACAGACGTTGTTAGATATGGGCCTGAAAAACTAACCTTGGCTATAAATTAAATTTTAAGATTCCTTTCAGTTATTGTAGGATTCATTTTTTCAGCTCCGGGGATTTTTAATTCATTTGGTGTTGGATTAATAAATGAAGTTTTTTTTCCTTCAAGATGTAACACTTCCTGTTCTGAATCTAAAGTTAATACTGTATACAAAGGTTCTTTATAGGGGCAAGTTTTATCTAGATTAGGAAAATTTTCTTCAATTTGTTTTGAAAATCGGGTGTATTTATACTTATCTCCTACCCATTTGTATGACATACTATTTATTTGAATGTAGGGAATTTTATTTATTGATTTTAAATAATCTGTGTGGTGATGGCCACTGAGACATGCAACAACCTTTGGATGTCCACTTTTAGTTGTATAATTCTCTATAATAGTTCTAATTTCTTTTCGATTAGCTACGCCTCCCTTGGCTTCAAGGCTTTGGTGACTAAATAATATTGTGGGCTTTAAAGTTTTTTTTAAATCATTTTTTAACCAAAGTTGTTGTTTTGTTCCAATATACCTATGATATCCGTTCCATGGCTTAGGATTTTCGTCGTTGCCATCTAATACAATAAAATGAAAACCATTTAGATCGAACGAATAATACCTTTTCTGCATTTCCCACCATCTCATAGTTTCTTCTTTTTTATATCCAAAATCTCTCATATCATGATTTCCGAGAACATGATATTTGGGCCCATTAAAAGAATTCCATTTTTCAATAAAGAGTTGGTTTTGTTTCCTGGGAAGAGAAAAATCTCCTAATTGAATGATAAAATCAGGTTTTCTTTTTTTCATTTCACTTATAAACAAACTTAATCTTGAAACTCCATCATGAATTATATCTTGATGAACATCAGAAACTATACCGATCTTCAATCTAGTATTCTTTATATTAAATGATGACAATGACAATGGAATTGAAGCTAAAACACTCCCCTTTAAAGCATTAATTATAAAATTTCTTCTCTTCATTATTTAATAGATTATCTCAGTTTAAATGTTGTGACAACAATTCCATGATCGGATGGGTAAATAATTTTTTTATTATTTATAATTATCGGTTCATTAAAAAAAGCGTTGTAAGATTTTGATTTAATAGATTTAATAGATTTTCCTTTATAGAAAATATAATCAATTCTGTGAGAGTCTTTCCTTCCTTTTTTATCCCATGTAATACCAGGATGAGTTTTTGGATTCGGGTTTTCTTTTCTGTAGGAATCAATTAACCCTAAGTCATCTAAAATTTTAGTTGCACCCCACGGAACAATCATGTTATTGTGAATATTTTTTGTTTTTTTAGTCCAGTCTAAATGTGATAATGAGTTCATATCTCCTCCAAAAACCATTGGAATGGAATCTGTTTCCTGCGAATATTTTTTTAGATAAGGAAGAACTTTTTTCAACATTTCAAATCTTGCTCCACTTTGTTCCCATTCTAATAATTCTTCAACTGTTTTTCCCATTTTTTCAGGCTCATTATCCCATGGTAAATAATGAAACCAATTTGAAAAGAAACGTATAGTCTTTCCGTTTATAGGAATTTCAATTCCACCCAAATAAAACGGAAGTTTTGTGTCTATTCTTTTTCCAAAAGGATACCTTGAATAAATAGATAAATTGACTGATTTATCATTAAGTGGAGTTTCTTTAGATGCAATCAGGTGAAAATTATATTTTAAAAAATCCGCAATAAATGGACCAGAACCATATGTCTCTACCATTAAAATTATATCCGGATTTATTTCTTTAATTATTTTGGCAACGTTTTCAGGTCCATTTTCAATATCATTTCCACCATGAAAAATATTCCAAGCCATAACTTTAAATGTGTTTTGTTGAGCGTAAATTGGAATGTTTATAAAGAATAAAATGCCAATAAATAAAATCAGTCTATAGCTTTTCATAAAAATGTTTTATTAATTTAAATTATGACAATTTTATTAATTCAGTTTGTTTTTTAATAGTTAACAAACAAAAGTATATATTTGCAATCGTTGTGTTACCTGCTTTTTGCAGGAGGTTTGTAGAGAACCGATGAAGAGCTTTCCTTTTGGGAAGCTTTTTTTGTTTTAAGCCTATTACTTATTTGGTATACGGTATTATAATTATTAAATTTAAATAATGAGGTTTTTACTATTAATGGTGTTTATTATTTCTTGTAATTCTAAAACAAGCACAAATAATTACTTAAACATCATTCCGTCTATTGAGACCTTTGGAGATAATAATGATTTTTCAAATATTAATCCAAACGATATTGAGTATGCATATTCATCTGAAAATGATAAAATTCCCATAACGTACGGATATTTAAAAAACATAACTTTTGGTGATCTTCAAAATGCCCTAATAAATTTTAAAATTGATAATAAAATAGATCTTAAAAGTGAAGGCTACATTCTAAATATTGAGAAAGAAAAAATATTTATTACTGCTAAGGATAAAGCCGGTTTATTTTATGCTTTTATAACTCTTGATCAAATTTTAGAAAATGCAATCGATGAAAAAACAGATGTTCCTATTTTAAATATCAAGGATCAACCCTCTTTAGATTTCAGGCCTATTCACTTAGATCTAAAGCATCACACTGAAAAACAATCATATTATTTTGATTTAATTGACCATTTAGCCAATTTAAAAATCAATGGAATTATAGTTGAACTTGAAGATAAACTAAAATATGTTTCAAGACCTGAAATTGGTTCTTCAGATTCTTTTTCAATTGAGTGGTGGATTGAGTTAAGTGATTATGCCAAATTAAGAAATATTATTATAAATCCTCTTGTTCAAGGTTTAGGACATGCTTCGTTTATTTTAAAGCATGAAAAGAATATTCATTTAAGAGATAAGCCAGAGAGTGATTGGGCTTTTAATCCATTAAATCCAGAAACATACGAACTTCAATTTGATCTTTACTTAGATGCTATTAAAGCGACTCCACATGGAAAATATTTACATATTGGAGGGGATGAAGTTCACTTAGTTGAAAGAGACAACAAAACAGAACTGGAGTTAAATTTAATATGGCTTAATAAAGTATGTGAATTCGCTGAAAAACACGAAAGAATTCCAATTTTTTGGGATGACATGCCTCTCAAGCACGCTGGAGTTTATAATCCAATGTTTGATGACAAAATATCTAAAAAAGAGGTTGATGAAATTTGGAATAAAAACGAAATTAATCTAATGAATTTTATTGAAAAATTTCCTAAAAATGCAGTTTACATGAGATGGAATTATCAAAAATCTGATACTTATGGAAACCTGAAAGCCATGGACTGGTATTCAAATAATGAATTAACTGTAATGGGTGCTACTGCAGGTCAGACAAGGTGGACCCTAATGCCACAAAACCAAAGTAATATCCCTCAAATAAAATCCTTCGCATCTAGTTCTGTTGACAAAAAATTAGACGGACTATTACTGACCTTGTGGGATGATGATTCTCCTCATTTTGAACTTTACAAAAGGGGAATTGCTGCTTTTGCAGAATACAGCTGGTCTGGCAATAGTTTACCTATTAAAGAATTTAAAAAATTATTTAGAATTAAAAATTTTGGATCTCAATTTGGAGATGATAACTATGCCTTTATTGATTTATTAGAGAAGCCGGTTGGAATGTGGCTTAATATGCTATTTTCTGAAAACGGATGGAGACCCGGACTTTCTAAAAAGCTTAATCCTTTAGAAACGGATATTATTGATTTGCCTGACTTAAATAAAAAAGGAGAATGGTCTAAAAAACATAAAGTTAGAATCAACAAGGCTAAAAAATCTTTAGAAATCTCAAATAAAGTAGAAACGGTTATTAATAATTTAATTGAACGAGATTCTGAAAACTTATATTTATTAGAGATATACAGTCAGGTTAACGAGCTTACTAAATTCTCGTCTAATGCTATATTAAAATTAGAAAAAGTTGATTTTGATTCAGACTTGGAACATTTAAAAAATCTTGAAAATGAGTTTAATATTATGAGGAATAAATTTGAAAAAATTTATTCTAAAACTAGAATATTAAATAAGCCTAAAGATTATGTTTTAGATCAAGATCACCATCATCATCCGGCCAACCAAACTGTAAATTTTGATTGGCAGTTTTTATCTGAAATAATGTTATTGAAAAAAATAAAAGAAACATATAAAATTTGATCATGAAAAATTTAAAATTTATTTTAATTGTACTATTGTTTTTCACTATTTCTTGTGAAAAAAACGAATCAGAATGGATTGATTTATTTGATGGAAAGTCAACTGATGGATGGAGAGCTTACAACGGAAAAGAAATACCTCAAAAATGGGCCGCTGTTGATGGAGAATTAACATTTGATACTGATTTAAAGCTTGAAGAAGAATGGATCGGAGGAGGAGATATCATATATTATAAAGAAGAGTTTGAGTATTTTGAATTATACTTAGAATGGAAACTTCCCAAAGGTGGAAATAGTGGGGTTTTTTATAACGTTCAAGAAGGTTTTCAAGCTCCATATGCTATTTCACCTGAGTATCAATTAATAGATGATTTCGGATGGGAAGAAATTAATAATGCTAAGCTTGAAGAATGGCAAAAAGCCGGTGCTAATTATGCAATGCATGAAGCTGATTTAAGTAAAAAACAATTAAATCCTGCGGGTCAGTGGAATTCTTCTAAAATAGTTTACACAGAAAAAAAGGTAGAACATTGGTTAAATGGACAATTGTTATTAGAATTTGAGCCTTTTTCCAAAGGGTGGTATTTAAAAAGAAATTCTGGAAAATGGGATGATTATCCTGATTATGGAAAATTTAGAAAGGGATATATAGCTCTCCAGGACCACGACAGTCCAATATGGTTTAGAAATATAAAAATCAGAAAACTTTAACTAATCGAAATTAATTTTTGATATCACAGGAATTATTTTATCAACCCATAGTTTATACATTTTTCCACTTGGATGTAATCTGTCACTTGCAATTAATGAATTATCAGTAAGAGCTCTTCTTGAAATTGTTGTTATATTAAAATATCTAATTCCTCTTTTTTCAGACTCTTCTTTTAAGACTGAATTAAATTCATCAATTTCTTTTGAAATTTGCGTTCTATTTAATGTTGCGCCATAAGGACTAGCTCCCCAGTCAGGAATAGACACAACAAACAATCTTTCTTTTCTGTTATCTACTAATTTCAATGATCTTTCTAATATTTCAATAAATTCTGGTTTAAAACTATTAGCTTTTTGACCTTGATATTGATTGTTAACTCCAATTAATAATGAAACAAGACCGTAAGGTGCCTCTAGATCAGAATTATTCATTGCTTCATTTAATTGATCAACTCTCCATCCAGTTTGAGCTATAATTTGAAGTGTATCTATAGCACTAGTACTTGTTTTTAGTTCTTTTAAAAATTGTACTGGCCACCTTTCATTGATCTCTACTGATTGGCCGATTGTATAACTGTCACCAAGAGCTAAAAATTTAGATGTGTTTTTTCCAACATAATTTTTTTTGAATATTGCAGTAATATTTTTTTCGCCGTCAATATTAATATGAATTGGATTTGTAGTATTATTTTCAATATCTCCCTGCCATTCAACAAAAGTCCATCCATTTTCTGGCGAAGCCAAAATCTCAACAATACTTCCATAGCTGTAATTATTTTTAGAACCGCTTTTTATTAATCTTTTCGAAACTTTCCCTTGACCTTCAATTATGATATTTATATCAAACCTTTTTTTGGAAAAATTAGCAATTATGGTTTTATCAGAATCTACATTTAAGTCAATTATTGGCTTATTACTGTTAAAATCACCTGACCAAAAATCAAAACTATAATTTTCAGAGGGACTAGCTTCTAATTTTAAAATTTCACCTTCATTATAACTACTTGAATTTAAATTAACCGACCCCCCAAATTCAGGTTGAGTAACAAAATCAATTTGATAAAGCACTGGCTCCTTATTACAGGAAACTAGCAATGTTAAAAAGAGTAATAGCTTGAACTTATTCAACTAAAGATTTATTTATATAACTATAAGATCAAATATTGTGCAAAAAAGCATCAAGTTAGTTACAAGCTCCAACCTTTTCTATAAGTCTTATGTAATAAAGCATTTGCTTGTTCATTATTTTCAAATTTGAATTCTTTAGAGTTCCATTCAAGTTTCTGATTTTTCAAACGAATTGCTATCATGCCTAGTAAAGCCATTTCTGTCAAAGGTCCTCCATAGTCAAACGATGAACATGCAGGAACTCCATCCTTACAGGCCCTGATCCAATCTCCCTCATGAGTAGTGTCTACTCTTGTAATATATGGTGAAGGTTGTTTGTAGTTTAACATTTTTTCTTCAGGAATAATTTTAACTCCACTTGCACCGTGGGAATCATGAGTTATTTTACCCTGATCTCCAATAAACATAGCTCCACTTAAAGTAAATTGTTCTCCATTTTTAAATTCTTCTGGGATCGCAGGTTGAATTCTTCCATCAGACCACGTAAGATTTAATTCGGGATGTTTGCCTCTTTTTGGAAATTTCATTCTTACAATTGATGCTGAAGGATAGGTTTGTGATTCGATTTCAGGAATATAGTGACTTGAAGTAGCTTGAATTTCACTAGGAGCACCTAGCTCTAAAGCATAAAAAGCAGGATCTAAAATGTGACAGCCCATGTCTCCCATTGATCCTGTTCCAAAATCAAGCCAAGCTCTCCATGAAAGCGGATGATAATCTGGATGATAGTCTCTATATTGTGCAGGCCCCAACCATAAATCCCAGTCAAGTCCTTCTGGAATAGGTGGTTTTTCTTTAGATTTTGCCTTTACTGCAAAAGTGTCCCATGCATTTCCACCAATTGGTCTATCTGTCCAAGCGAATAATTCTCTAACCGGACCAATTGCATCGTCGTCAATCCATTCTTTTAGTTTTCGAATTTCGTCTGAGGATCTTCCTTGATTCCCCATTTGTGTTTGGACATTATATTTTTTTGCAGCTTTAGTGATTTCTCTAGCTTCATACACTGTATGAGTTAGAGGCTTTTGACAATAAACATGTTTACCCATTTTAATAGCTTTCATTGTAACAACTGCATGATTGTGATCGGGTGTTGCTACAATTACAGCATCAATATTTTTTTGCTTATCTAGCATCTCTCTGTAGTCTTTATAGATTTTAGCTTTAGGATATTTATCAAAAGTTGGTTTTGATTGATTAAAATCAACATCACAAAGTGCAACTATATTTTCGTTTCTACATTGATGTAAATTATTAGAACCCATTCCCCATTTTCTTACTCCAACAGCAGCTATGTTTAGTTTATCACTTGGCGAAGTAAATCCTTTACCACCAAGAACATGTCTTGGCACTATAAATAGTGGTGGAATGATTATTGATTTTTTTAAAAATCCTCTTCTAGAATTGTTTTCTTTATTCATAATACTGTCATTTACTTTAAATTTAGTTGATATAAATTATCAAAACAAATTAGATCTTAAATTATTAATCTAATGTTAAATTAATTGTTTTTAATCCCATGTATTAATGGTTTTATCTTTTTTAAAAAAAAAATCTATTTATTTTAATTAATTTTAATTAACAATATAATTATCATGAAAAACAACAGAAGAAATTTTATCAAATCATCAGCTGCTTTGGCTTCATTAAGTGTTTTACCAACATCACTTTGGGCTTCAAATAATAATCAAATTTTAAGATTAGCCCATGTAGGAGTTGGCGGAATGGGAGCAGCAGATTTAAATGACATGTCCTCACACAAATCAGTAGAAGTTGTAGCGCTTTGTGATGTAGATTCAAATGCTTTGGAAACAGCTAGTAAGCTACATCCAAAAGCTAAAGTCTATAAAGACTATAGGATTATGTTTGATGAAATTGCTAATTCAATTGATGCTGTTATGGTTTCTACGCCCGATCACACTCATGCTCCTGTTTCAAT
>Ga0209771_1001137_pt1 | contig 17215 bp, 15 predicted proteins | sample SaaInl59LU_5_DNA_FD_184639 | JGI IMG/M metagenome (GOLD analysis project Ga0209771, IMG submission 184639) | Marine microbial communities from expanding oxygen minimum zones in the Saanich Inlet - ESP_59LU_5_DNA (SPAdes) (version 2) | ecosystem: Environmental > Aquatic > Marine > Intertidal zone... | reverse complement strand
TAGATGATTCTGGCGCTAGCGCCGATACTGCTCCAGAGGCACCAGAAGCCACCCAAGAAAATAGTGAAGAAACAGGGTCTGAATCTTAAATTTGATTATTTTTACCCGCTCATAAAATTATTATAAAACACCAACAATGAAAAATACTTTATTACTGCTAGCTGCTATTGGAGTAACCACAGCTAGTTTTGCCCAAAAAGATGAAATTAAAGCCGCGACAAAAGCCCTTAAATCAGGAGATGCTGCTGCTGTACTTTCTGCTTTAGACGGAGCTGCGAGTACTATTGACGCAGCAGAGGTTAAATATGTAAATCAGTTTTACTTTTTACAAGGAGAAGCTTATGCCATGCAAGCCAAAGCGGGAGATTTTTCTGCTTATGACAAAGCGGTAGCCTCTTACACCAAAGCCATGCAAAGTGAAACAGCTTCTGGGAAAGCCAAATACACGGCAGACATTAAGCAGAAGTTTGCTACTATGACCTCTGAAATTGTCAATGCGGCTGTTTCTGACAACAATGAAGAGAAATTCAAAGATGCTGCTGAGAAATTATTTTTGAGCTATTCATTGAGCCCTCGGGACACTATTTATTTGTACTACGCAGCGAGTAGTGCTGTAAACGGAAATGAATATGAACTGTCTTTAAAGTATTACAATATGCTTAAAGACCTAAACTATGACGGTAGTGAGGAGAAATTCTCTGCAAGAAATATTGAGACAGGAGAGCGTGAGGAAATGCCAAAATCTCAAAGAGATTTAATGGTTAAATCTGGTGCTTATGACGAGGCTAAAGACGAACGAACGCCTTCTAAATTTAATGAAATCATTAAGAACATTGCACTTATCTATACCCAATTGGGCGAAGACGACAATGCCATGGCTGCTTACATTGAAGCCAGAGAAATAAACCCTAATGATGTTGGGCTTATTTTAAACCAAGCCAACTTGTATTTTAAGCAAGGTGAAAAGGAAAAATTTAAGAGTCTTATGAACGAGGCCACTGAAGTAGATCCTACCAATCCAGATTTGTTTTACAATATTGGGGTAATTAATATGGAACAAGGAAATTCAGAAGCGTCTAGAACGGCTTATCAGAGGGCCATTGATTTATCTCCTACTTATATTAACGCCTATTTAAACCTGTCTACTTCTTTTGTAAACGAAGGGAATGCTTTAATAGACGCCATGAATAAATTAGGAAGTTCTAGAAAAGACATTGCCCGTTATGATGAACTTAAAGCGGAGAAGCAAGCCTTCTTTAAGCAGGCTGCAGAAGCTTTGGAGGCAGGTTTGGCTGCAAATGCCAATAATGCAGATTTATTGGGCCAGTTAAAGAACATTTATGGTGCTTTGGGTGACAATGTAAATTATATGAGGGTGAAAAAATTGTTAGAGGAATAATTATCTCAGCATTAGCTTATAAAAAAAAGCCCTCCATTGGAGGGCTTTTTTTTTGTGATTAATTTTATAGTATTTTTTTAATGACCCTAAGGCTATGGGAGTATTGGTTGGTCTCGTTGTTGAATATGCCTGTGTGGTCTATGCGGTCTATGCGCACCTTGCCGTGACAATGAATGATGTGGTGGTCTGGTAGCATTATACCCACATGATCTATGTTCCCTTCTGCGTTGTCAAAGAAAGCCAAATCTCCCGCTTCAGATTCTTCAATGAAACTTAGGGGCTCTCCTTGCTTGGATTGTAATTCAGCTGTCCTAGCCAATACATAGCCGTTGAGTTTATAAGCCATTTGGCTCAAGCCAGCTGCGTCTATGCCAAAAGGGAGTGTTCCTCCTTTAAGATGGGGTGCGTTTAAATACATTAAAGCAGTATTTACCACCCCATTTTTAGTTCCGTTGGCCTTTGTATTACCTTCAAAAGTATGGGATAGTAATTTTAATTGACTGGTATTGGCCCCTAATAAAACAGGCATAAGTGCACCGTTTTCTTCTTGTATAAAACCAGTGAGTTCTTGGCAATAGCTAGGGGTTTTTTCTTCCAGGCTTTGGTATTGGTCCTCTGAAATTTCTAAGATTTGTAAGTTTTCTACCCAACCTTCTGTTTGGTCGTAGGACATTCTTACCTTAAACCACCATTTTCTGTGGTCCAATATTTTAAAACCTTCTCCGTAATGGGCCATGGTAACAATCGCACTTTCCATATCTGGAGCTATTCTTAAGGCTATATTAGAAAGTTTTGTTATTCCAAAGCGCATGATTTAGGCTTCTAGGTTGTTTTCAATCACAAGGGCAGAGGCGCCGCCGCCGCCATTACAAATGGCTGCTGCGCCATAGCGCGCTTTCTCTTGGGCGAGTACGTGGAGTAGGGTTACTACTATTCTGGCACCTGAGCATCCTAGTGGGTGACCAAGAGAAACGGCGCCTCCGTGAATATTTACTTTGTTGTCTGGAATGTTTAATAATTTCATATTGGCCAATCCAACCACTGAAAAGGCTTCATTAAATTCAAAGAAATCTATTTCGGATTGCTGCATTCCAGCTTTTGAAAGGGCCTTAGGAAGCGCTTTAGCGGGAGCGATGGTGAACCATTCTGGCTCTAAAGCAGCGTCTGCATATCCTTTAATGGTTGCCAAAGGCCTAAGTCCAAGTGATTTGGCTTTATCTGCACTCATCAGAACCAATGCGGCAGCGCCGTCGTTAATAGTAGAGGCATTGGCTGCAGTCACTGTACCATCTTTTGTAAAAGCAGGTCTAAGGGTAGGTATTTTATCTAAGAATACATTGCTGTATTCTTCATCTGTATCAAAAATAATGGGGTCTCCTTTGCGTTGGGGTATGGATACGGGTATAATTTCATTAGAAAATTTTCCAGCATCCCAGGCAGCTTTAGCGCGTTGGTAGGACTGAATGGCAAACTGGTCTTGGTCTTCTCTTGAACACTCATAAGTGAGGGCACATTTGTCTGCAAAAACCCCCATAGCTATTTGTTGGTATGCGTCTACTAAACCGTCTTTCTGCATACTATCTTCAAGGGTAGTAGGGCCAAATTTTTGTCCATTTCTCATGGAAACTAAATGGGGCGCCATACTCATGTTTTCCATACCACCGGCCACAACAACCTCTTGGTCTCCGAGTGCAATAGATTGCGCAGCTTGCATGATGGTTTTCATTCCAGAAGCACAAACCTTGTTTACCGTGGTACAAGGAACGGTATTTGGAATCCCTGCTTTTATTGCCGCCTGTCTTGCAGGTGCTTGTCCTGTTCCAGCTTGCAACACATGGCCCATAATAACTTCTCCTACCTCGGAAGGGTCTAATTGAATTCGCTCCAAAGCGCCTTTTATAGCAATAGCGCCTAGTTCTGGTGCGGCTATATGAGACAAAGCGCCCATAAAACGTCCAATAGGGGTTCTTACTGCGGAAACAATGACTACTTCTTTCATAGAATGGGCTTAAAAATAGATTCCTTCAAAAATACTAAAATTAGTGGCAAAGCCGCCTGCTGAAAAACTAAAATAACGCCGGTATGGGTTTATTTTTCTATTTTTGATTCAAACTTATTTCATGGCTAAAGGTCTAGATACCCTCTATAAAAACCAATCCCTACTTTATAAATACCTGCTCTATGTATTGGCAGTGGGCTTGGTTGTGTATTTTTTTCCTAAAGGCGGAAAGTTTAAGTACGAATTTCAAAAAGGAAAGCCTTGGCAACATGAAACTTTGTATGCCCCATTTGATTTTAGTGTAAAAAAGACCTCTGAGGAATTGTCAGCGGAAAAAGCTGCTATTCAGCGCGAGCACATTCCTTACTTTTCTTTGAATGATTCAATGCTGTTACAGTCAAAGGAAGACTTGACCTTTGCACTAGTGGATTTAAAAAAAACCAACCCAACACTCAAAGATACCGCACAAATTAAACGGGTATTGTTTAGGGTATTAGACAGTGTATACGCTCGAGGTTTACTCGCTAGAAATGCCACGGAGAATTTAGGTGAGCGCATATATCTATTAAAAGAAAATACCGCTAGCTTAAGGCCTGTGAATTCCTTTATGGTTATTCCTAAATTACTCCCATTCATTCAATCTAAAATACAAACCCCACTTTTTCAGTCTCAAGCCACTTTTGCAGAGGCATTGTTATTAGATGTGGTTGTTCCTAATGTGGTGTTTAATAAAGACTTTACAGAGAAATCGCTTTCAGAGGCTTTAGGTAATGTATCGCTCACTAGGGGTTTTGTAGACAAAGGCAAGCTCATCATAGCGAAGGGAGCTGTTGTAGAACAAGAAAATTACAAGGTACTGCTTTCCCTTAAATCAGAGTATGAATCTGTTTTATGGTCAGACGCCAATTACTATATTATCCTGTTTGGCTACACCCTTTTGGTCGCATTAGTAATGGTTATGTTGTTTTTGTTTTTAGCCAAATACAGGCCGCACATTTATAGAGACAATACCCAGCTCACTTTTATATTAGCCAATGTTGTCCTCATGGTACTGCTAACCACCCTGGTGGTGCAATACAATGAAACTTATGTGTATGTAGTGCCGCTGTGTATTTTACCCCTCATATTAAAGACATTTTTTGACGCCCGTTTAGGGCTCTTTGTGCATGTACTTACGGTCCTTATACTAGGATTTGTGGTGCCCAATAGTTTTGAGTTTGTTTTTTTACAAACCATTGCCGGAATTGTAACCATTTTATCTGTAACAGAGTTGTATAAGCGGGCCAATCTATTTATATCTGTTGGACAAATTACTGTAGTGTATATGTTGGGTTACTTTTCTTTCCACATTATACAAGAAGGCACCATAGACAATTTACAGTGGTTGGTTTTTGGTCTTTTTGCTTTAAACGGCATGATCACACTCTTTGCCCAACCCCTCATCTATATTTACGAAAAACTCTTTGGTTTGGTCTCTGAAGTGTCGCTATTAGAACTTTCAGACACCAATTCAAAGCTTTTAAAGGAACTCTCCAATAAGGCCCCAGGCACCTTTCACCACTCCTTACAAGTAGCTAATCTAGCAGAAGCAGCAGCCAACGAAATAGGGGCCAATGCTATGCTTGTAAGGGTAGGGGCATTATACCACGACATAGGTAAAATGAACCACCCTACTTATTTTTCTGAAAATCAGATTACTTCTGTAAATCCGCACCACGAACTAGATCCTTTAGACAGCGCTAAAATTATTTTAGACCATGTTACAGATGGAATTGAAATAGCCAAAAAATACAATTTACCAGACCGATTGATAGATTTTATTAGGGTCCACCATGGAACCACTCAGGTTTATTATTTTTATAAGAAAGCCCAAGAGACCCAACCAGATATAGATATGGCATTATTTACCTATCCAGGCCCCCTTCCTTTTTCAAAGGAGACGGCTATTCTCATGATGGCAGACGCTGTAGAAGCCGCCTCAAAAAGTCTTAAAAACCCTACTTATTTGGAAATAGATGCCTTTGTAGAGAAGATTATTACAGGCCAAATGCAGGCCAATCAGTACGTAAATGCCAATATTACCTTTAAAGATATTGAATTAATTAAAAAGGTCTTGAAAGGCAAACTAACTAATATCTACCACCTTAGGGTAGCATATCCAGAATAATTTCAGATCAATGAAAAATAAAGCTAAAAAAAGCTTTAAAAATGTTGTTATATTATATTCTAAAAAGTACATTTGCAACCGCGTTTTTAAGGCGTGAAACACTTTTGTGTTAGGAGAGGTGCCAGAGTGGTAATGGAGCAGATTGCTAATCTGTCGACGGGTAACTGTCGCCAGGGTTCGAATCCCTGTCTCTCCGCTCTTTATTGAAAAATTGATACCTTATTACAAGGTCTCGGGGTGTAGCGTAGCCCGGTTATCGCGCCGCGTTTGGGACGCGGAGGTCGCAGGTTCGAATCCTGCCACCCCGACATTAATAAACAGAGATATTCCCAAAATCTCAAAACTTTTTCCTTCGGGAAATGGTCGCGTAGCTCAGCTGGATAGAGCATCTGCCTTCTAAGCAGACGGTCAAAGGTTCGAATCCTTTCGCGATCACTAAATGAGAATCTATAAGAATCTCAACAAAATTAAACCTTCACAAGTAGTGAGGGTTTTTTTATGCACTAAAATTACACAACTAAATTAGTCATTTATTTTCCAACTGTCAGTTTACTGTCAACTATTTAAGTGTTTTTTGACACCTATATGACACTTAGATTTCCCTTCGAACACCTTCTCCACAATAGTAGTTGATAACTTTAGTCATATCAATTTGCAAAATCAGTATCCTAATTACGTTATATATATAGGTAAGTCATAAAGATTTATCTAGTATATGTTTTTAGGCTAAATACGTTTCGGCATATACTTCTTGTCCATAGAAACGCTAGATGGACAGAGTAGTGAAGTAAGACGCTCAGTGGGGGAGTCAACTATTTTTAACTAGTCCCAAGAACTTACAAATTAGAGCATTGTTTGATAGTTATAGCTCTATGTCTAACTTGATGCGGATACTCAACGGAAGCAAGTTAAAACGACACATTTCTCTCTAGGGGGAGGTGTGTCTAAACGAGAAACGAATATCTAACAAAAGCAAGTATAATATACTGCTAGAGAGATATGACTAAAGTAGATAAATATAGATACTATGAGTAGACAAAAGTATGGAGGTAGAGAGAAGGGAACTCCTAATAGACTAACAAGTAAGGTAAAGGATAAGTTAGAGCGAATCCTAGATGAATGTATAGAGTCATTAAGTGTAGATGATATGAGTAAGCAAGAGAAGCTAAAAGCAATACAATTATGTCTACAATACTTAATGCCTAAACCAACTCCTGAGAGAGAGGATAAGAACATAGTTCAACACTTTGAGGTAGAAATAATAGATAACTTAAAAGACCAATAATATGATTAATAAACTTTATTACAACGACCTTAAGAAGGCATTAAAAGCAAGTTTTAAGAATGGAATAGCAATTTATATTAACCACCATACTAATTCTAATATTTTACTAAAGGCTGGGGAATTAATATACATAGAGCCAAACATTGTTACTTAAAGATTAATGATTCTGTAGGATAGAAACTATAGGCATATTACATTCCTCCAACTCACTAACCTCAAGTCCACGCAAATAAGTAAGACTAACAGCTAAAGAAGAGTGCACAATAGCCTTTTGTAGCTTACTTAATGACCCTGTTCTTTTATAAATTTCTATAGCTCCTAAATGCCTAAAACTGTATAGTGTTTGGTTGTGTTTGAGTATGTTTTTGATGTTATGATTGTATTAATAATTGAGTATAACATTCATAGTTGCAATTAAAATTGTTATATTTAAAAACACTAACCAAAAAATTAAACTCACAATGAAAAAAATCTTTTTTTTAATGATATTAATTTGTTCATCAACATATTCTCAGGTTGGTATTGGAACCGAAACTCCAAATTCATCTTCTTTACTTGAATTAAGTTCTACGTCAAAGGGGCTTTTAGTTCCTAGGATGACTGAAAATCAAAAAAACGCTATTTCAACTCCTGCTCAGGGCTTATTAGTTTTTCAGACAAATGGAACTGTGGGGTTTTACTCCTATGATGGAACCAATTGGCTTCATTTAATTGATGGTTCATCTCAAGGATTATATTTCGGTCCTGGAACAGGAAATGGAAATAATAATTTAGCGGTAGGAACTTCTATGGGATCTGGAACTGGAATAGGAAATACTGCAATTGGAAGCAGAGCTTTAGAAAATTATTCTGGCGTTAATTTTGATTATAATACTGCGGTAGGCTACTTATCACTAGAAAAGGTTACTACTGGACAACAAAATACTGCGTTAGGAGCCTATTCAATGGATGATTTAACATCAGGAAATATGAATACTGCAATTGGAGCCGAAGTGTTAATTAACTCGACTGGAGATGGAAATACTGCTTTAGGGCGGGGAGCCGGATGGACATTAACTACTGGATCGTACAACATTATAATTGGAATGGGTGCTGATGTAAGTTCAAATAATTTGAGTAATGCAATTGCTATTGGATATGATGCTACTGTCAATGCTTCAAATAAAATTCAATTAGGAAACAGTAACATTACATTAGTAGAAACATCAGGGACAGTATCAGCAAGTGCTTTTGTTGGAGATGGATCTGGATTGACAGGTATAATTTCGTCATCAAGCACCCCCACTTTTTTATATGGCACAGAAAATGTTTTGTTGGATGGGACAACATCTCCAAATGTTGGTGATATGCATAGAAGTGTTGGTTTGGGCTACTTGACCTTAAATAGTGTGACCACTGGGAATAAAAATGTTGCAATAGGTGCAAGATCAATGAAAGATAATACGACAGGGTATATGAATGTTGGTATAGGTTGGAATTCATTAACTAAAAATACTACTGGTGGTAGAAATATAGCTATTGGAGGAAGTGAAGCTCTAGATGCAAATACAACTGGATCAGACAATCTGGCAATAGGCGATAGGTCAATGACATATAACGTTTCAGGTCAAAGTAATGTTGCAATTGGCTCAAACTCTCTTCTTAACAATGATTCAGGTAATTACAACACTATGGTAGGTGTAGAAGCCGGATCTAATATTAGGACAGAAAGCGGAAATACAGGAAATGATAATGTGGGATTAGGTTACAGAGCATTACAATCAAATTATAGTGGAGATAAGAATGTTGCAATAGGTTGGGATGCACTAAGAAGAACAAAAGGATCAGGTAATTCAGGGATTGGTAATAAAGCAGGATGGTATAATGTGGATGGATCTAATAACACATTTGTCGGAAATCAAGCAGGAATTGGTTCATCTAACGCCACTAACTTAACTAATGCGACAGCCATAGGATATAATGCGATTGTTGATGCTTCCAACAAAATAAGACTTGGTGACAGCAATATTACTAATATTGAGACAAGTGGAACAATTACTGCTGGAGCTATTACAATCCCAAACACTGACGGTTCAGCTAATCAAGTGCTAAAGACTGATGGTTCTGGTACACTTTCTTGGACAACACCTAGCTCTAGTATTTTGTATCAAAAGACACATTCTAATGTTACACTCACGAATACTGTTGCAGAGGTAATAAAACTCGACTTACCAGCTGGATCCTACATAGTTACGTATACTGGAACGGCGTATAAATCTTCAGGTGGTGCGGAATATGTCGCGTCTCTAATAGCAACTACAATTCCAGGAAGTAATTTAGGTGGAGGTGATGAAATTATGATCAATTCAGAAACGAATGATGGTCGTGCCTATGTAGTTCGCCAACTTGGTATAACTCTTGCGTCTGCAGGAAGCGTAAGCGTCTATTCAAATACAATTTATGGATCTTCTGCTTCACTGCTAACTGGCAGGTTAACAGCGCTTACAGTTGGAGCTGTCATTAATCAATAGGATTATTATAATGTTTAATAAATATTTTTTTTATTTTTTTTTACTATCCTTTACAGTTGTTAAAGGACAGTCAATTTTTATGGGATCAAATGTTAGTGAGAAAATGACTATAAAAGGGAATTCATATCTCTATTATGATGGATTAACTCTTACCCCAAGCTCTGATTTTCATCTTTCTAACACAAAGCTTTCAAAATTGGGTGCTACCACTAATACAATAAGTAGTTCTATTAATAGGTCATACCTTTTTAATACAACAACCGCTAGTTTTACAGGAAGTTTAAAAATATCTTATCAAGAAGGTGAGTTAAATGGAGAAACTGAAAATAGTTTAGGATTAGTTTTATTTATTGGGAGTAACTGGGAAAACCAATCAACAACTAGTAGCGATACGAGTTCCAATTTTATTATTGCCAGTGTTAATGATAAAACATTAAAAGAAATCACTTTATCAAACTATGTATACAATTCAAATAGCAATCCTACCGATATTTCATTATCATCCAGTTCTATTAATGAAAATGTAGCTACAGGCACAACTATTGGTCTACTTTCTACTACTGACTCAGACTCTGGAGATACGCATACTTATAGTTTAGTGGCAGGTACTGGAGATACGGACAATGCTAGTTTTAGCATTAGCGGTGCCAATCTCTTAACCAATACTGCTTTAGATTATGAAACTAAAAATAGCTATTCCATTTTAGTTCAAACTTCGGACAATACTGCAACCTATACTAAGACCTTCACCATAACAGTAAATGATGTAGACGAAGATTCCGACGGTGATGGAATCACCAACAATCTAGACAACTGCCCATCAACAGCAAACGCAGACCAAGCAGACACTGATGGGGACGGCATTGGAGACGTTTGTGACAATGCCCCAACGGTAGCTAACGCCAACCAATTAGATACTGATGGAGATGGTGTAGGTGATGTTTCAGACACAGATGATGATGGAGACGGCGTCCTAGATACAAACGACGCCTTTCCTTTAGATGCCTCAGAAAGTGAAGATACAGATGGAGATGGCGTTGGAGATAATGCAGAACCAGACTTAGATAATGACGGTGTATTAGATACTGTAGACAATTGTCTTTATACGCCTAATGCAGATCAGTTAGATACAGACGCAGATGGTATTGGTAATGCCTGTGATTCAGACGATGATGGTGATGGCTTTAGTGACGCAGATGAGATTGCTTGCGGCACAGATCCATTATTAGCTTCTTCTAAGCCATTAGACACAGATAATGATGCTATTCCCAACTGCGTAGATACAGATGATGATAATGATGGTTATTCAGATACGGATGAAATTACTTGTGATTCAGACCCACTTGATGCAACATCTAAACCATTAGACACAGACAATGACGGTATTGCCAACTGTATAGATACTGATGATGATAATGATAGCTATTTAGACACAAACGATGCCTTTCCATTAGATAATACAGAGTGGTTAGACACAGATGCAGACGGCATTGGAAATAATGCAGATACAGATGATGATGGAGACGGTCAATTAGACACAGATGAGATAGCCTGTGGCTCTGATCCTTTATTAGCTTCTTCAATGTCTTTAGACACTGATGGAGATACTATTCCAGACTGCGTGGACACAGACGATGATAATGATGGTGTTGAAGATACTTCTGACGCCTTTCCACTAGATCCAGCGGAATGGACAGACACAGACCAGGACGGTATTGGAAACAATGCAGACACGGATGACGATAATGATGGGCAATCAGATTATAATGAACTCGTGTGCGGCTCTGACCCATTAGACCAATATTCAAAATCTTCAGATATTGACTCAGACGGTATTCCAGACTGCGTAGACGAGGACAAAGATGGTGATGGATATTTAAACGAGAATGATGCCTTTCCTGAAGACGGGTCCGAGTGGATAGACACCGATGGAGATGGTCTTGGAGACAACTTTGAAGTAGATGACGACAATGATGGGTATTTAGATACCAATGACGCTTTTCCGTTAGATCCAAATGAGTGGGCAGACGCAGATAATGACGGCATTGGAGACAACGCAGATCCAGATGACAATAACGATGGTTTTGAAGATGATAAAGTGTTTACCTCTGGGGTACTCACGCCAGGAAGTGGGGGCTTAGAAGATACTTGGAAGATTATAAACATAGAGCAATACCCCACTAACAGAGTCTCTGTTTATGATAAGAATGGTCAAGAAGTATTTTCTACGACTAATTATAAAAACAATTGGAGAGGTACCTATAAAAACAGTGCTAATCCACTTCCTGCAGGATCTTATTATTATGTGATAGATTTAAACAACGGTCAAGATCAGATTAAAGGCTGGTTATATATTACGTACTAATTCAATAAAAGCAACACAAAAATGAAAAACACTATTAAAACACTTGCTTTTACGGTCTTAGTCCTTTCAAGCATAGCCGCTAAAGCACAGCAACAGCCCAACTTTCTATTCTTTGAACAGAATATGAGCTTGTTTAACCCAGCTTACACAGGTAGTGAAGGATCACTGGCTGGCTTGCAGTATAGATCTGCCTGGTCTGGAATAGAAGACGCGCCTAGAGCAGCTTCTTTTATCTACCATACCAAAGAGAAGAACAAAGCCTCTTGGGGGGTGAGTTATTTAACAGACAGGGTTTATATAGAAAACCAAGGAATTGTAGCCGTAGACTATAGCTATAAGCTTACCCTAGGGGCTAATACAAACCTATACCTAGGCATAAAAGCAGGAGTAGTCTATAATAATTTAGATACTCAAGGCTTAGATAGAATTACCCAAGAGAGTAACGCCAATCTAAACAACATTCAAAACTATATGAACCCACTAGTGGGCATTGGATTACTATTAAAAGGAGAAAAATACTTTATAGGACTCTCTACCCCAAATATGCTTAACTCTAAGCGTTATAAAGAAGCAGAGGGACTATCTACTACAGCTACAGACAAGCCTCATTTATACACCACCGCAGGCTTTCATTTAAAGCTGAACAATACCATCACGCTTAGCCCTTCTATGCTCTACAGAATGGTGGCAGATGCTCCTAATCAACTTACGGCTATAGCCAAGCTCACTTTAAAAGAGAAACTAAGTCTAGGGGTAGGTGTGAGTAACAATGACTACATCTCCTCAATGCTTCTTTTAAAACTCAATCAGATAGATCTAGGCTTTGGCTATGAAATAGGGCAAAGGACAAGTAGCACAGCGCTCAGGGCTAATACCAGTGAAATGATGCTTAGGTACAGGTTTAATTAAACCATAGGCATATCACTTTCCTCCAATTCACTCACTTCAAGTCCTCTTAGATAAGTTAAGCTAACAGCTAAAGATGAATGTCCCATAATATTTAGTGGTTTTCGCTATTTAAAATTAGTATATTGTTTGTCAATACTTTAAACCAACAATATGAAAAAATACTTAATTAAATACTCACTTGAGTTCTTAGTTATTGTGATGGGTATTTCTGTTTCTTTTTGGGTAAATGAATGGAATAATGACAGGTTGAATTTTTCTTCACACGAAAGGGATATAAAAAGTCTAATAAGTGACTTGAAAAATGATTCAATAAAGTATGAATTGGTCTTAAAAGATTTGATTGATGGAGAAAAATCCACCAAGAAAATAGCTAAACTTTCAGAAAGTTTAATTTCAAATAAAATTGGGTATAATTATTTCACTAATGAGATTATTAAAATAGGTGTTCCATATAAATATCAAACATTTTTTATGACAGATGGTAATTATAAATCTCTACAAGCTGATAATAAAATAAATCTATTTCCTGAAGGTCTTCAGAAGGTAATTAATAACTATTATGAATTCATTTCAAAAAGAATATTTGATAATAATCACTTGGTAGATAATACAACCATTAATTATTATAACAACGTACATACCTTTTCGGTTTATTATTCAGTAAATAAAGATGACTTTGAGAAAGTAAAGTCTTTTAAAAATTATTTTATAAATGATTTAATGAAAAAAAAATATTCCGATATCAATTTTTTAAATGAAACTAACAACCTTTTGGAGAGAATATTGATATACAAAAGACAGATTTCCAATTTTAGCATTCAAAGAGATGAATTAGCTTTAGCTTTAGAAAATTATTTAAATACAGTAGCTAAACCATAGGCATATCACTTTCCTCCAATTCACTCACTTCAAGTCCTCTTAAGTAAGTCAGACTAACAGCTAATGATGAATGTCCCATAGCCTTTTGTAGCTTACTAAGAGAATCGTTAATAATTTAGCATTGCAATTATATATTTAATATATTTAATCATTAATCAATTAAAATAAACTCAAAATGAAAAAATTATTATTATTATTTGCAATCGTATTTTCTTCATCTCTTTTTGCTCAAGAGTACTATTGGACTTCATATAGTTTTAACGTTGCACCAGAAGATGAAGAAATTGTAGCTAAACTAACCAATGATTACTTCAGTTTGCCAAATTCTAAAGTAGATGGTGTTACAGTTTTCTTATTTGAAAATCATTTCAAGGATAATTCATTTAACGCGTCACACGAAATAGTATTTACAGGAACCTTAGATGCTATGGGTAATCAATATTCACAGGGAGATAATTTGAATTGGGATTTATTTATGTCAAAGCTAAGTAAGTATACAAAAGCCTTTTCATCAGCAGCTGGAAGAAGTTTAATTTCTATTGGAGTACCTGGAACTCATCCAATTCAAAACCTTTATATACTTAAAGTAAAAAACGCAGCTAAGTTTGCTTCTGCTTGGGAAGACTATAATAGTAAGTTTAGTCCAAAAGATAGAAGAGTGACTCTTGGGAGATTTAGCCTTGGAAGAAGTTCAGATGGTGAGACGCATTATGTGTTATCTGGAGTAGATTCTTTTGAGGATGCGTTTAACCCTGGTAAATATAGAGAATCTAATTCTTCAGCTAAGAATGCTTGGAGTAAATTTGTTGAAGAGTTTGAGGAAAATGCTCAAATGATTAGAACTCAGACAAGAGTAATGATTGGGAAATGGTAATTGACTCTATCAACTTATAATAATTAAGCCCCCTTATGAACTTCTGGGGGCTTTTTTACATAACTGGCATATCACTTTCCTCCAATTCAATTACTTCTAACCCTCTTAGGTAAGTCAGACTAACAGCTAAAGAACTATGTCCCATTGCTTTCTGAAGTTTACTAAGTGACCCTGTCCTTTTATAGATTTCTATAGCTCCTGAATGCCTAAAAGAGTAAAGTGTCTGGTCTTGTTGAAGTAGCTTAGAAACCTTCTTAAAACGCCCCCAAATAGTCTTAAAATAGTCAGGGTTAGGCGCTTTGGTTGTTCCTGTAAATATATTGAGGTTATTATCTCCTTTATTCAACAGTTCTCTAACGTAGGAAGGCACAGGAACGATTCTATTTCTGCCCGATTTATTTCTACTGCCTGATAATTTAATATAAGATAAGTCTGATGTGAAGTCTCCCCAAGTAAGTTCTCTAACCTCTCTGTGAGGTCTTAAAAGACAACCATAAGTCATTATACAGCACAGGTATAGATTATAGTTGAAAGTCTTTATTTCGTTTAGTATTGCTGATACATCTTCAAACGGTTTATTGAGGTTAGCTTTAGATTTTTTCCTCTTTAAACCCTTTGTTGGGTTGTTTTCTAAACCTAATTCTTCAGCCTTATTAAAAAGAACTTTTAAATTTTTAAGTAAGCTATTATAGGAGCTGCTGTTATTGTAGTATTCTAAAACCTTTATAATATCTTTCCTCTCATATTTAGGACTCTTAGAAGCGCTTATAAGAAGTTTGTAGGCATAGTTCAGTTCTGATTTGTAGGATTTAGTATAATCTTCTTTACATTTTATATTTAAAGACAATTTCAAGTATTCTTTATCAGTTAGTTTACCTGTGACTAAAGACTCTTTATTATATTCTTTGAATATGCCTCCTTGAGATACATACTTATACACTTCAGCAGCTAATAGTTGCGCTTTATCATATCTAATATGTACAGGATAAGAGTTAGGGTCTAATTGTAAACCGATTCTCTTTCCATTAAACAACCTATATCTTTTACTATTGATATAGAAAAATACATAAACACGTTTGTCTTTGCAGACACAAATCTTGGGATAATTGACATTCATTTTGACACCTATTTGACAGTTAAACAAAAGTTAGCTGTAATAAAAGTGCATAAATGCTCAGTGGATAGAAGGGCTCAGCCCGCTAAGGCGTTAGCCGATAGCATCTGCCTTCTAAGCAGACGGTCAAAGGTTCGAATCCTTTCGCGATCACATTGAACCTTCAACCTTTATTGGTTGAAGGTTTTTTTATATAATTAATTTTATATCAGTGTTTTTGATTGAATTATGTTTTGCCTTTGTTGAGGTGTCGTATTTTTTATTCATTAAATTCTTTCGGATATTCAACCATTCCATTTACCCCTAACAGTCCGTTCTTAACTAATTCAATTACCATGCAATTCTCTTTTGGAACTTCATATGGCAATTCTATTCCGTATTTATCCGCTTGTTCATAACCGAATCTTGGATAGTATTTTTCGTGTCCTAAAAGAACGATTGATTTATACCCTAATTCTTTAGCCTTTTTGTGTGATTTAAGTATTAATTTCCCACCAATTCCTTTTCCTTGAAATTCAGGCATGACAGAAACAGGTGCCAACGCCAATGAATCGAATTCAGTAGAATCATTTTTGATTTTAAGTTTCGTCAATAGAATATGACCAACTATTTTTCCTTCAATTTCCGCTAACATTGATAGTTCAGGAATAAAAGCGTCCGATTTTCTTAATCGCTCGACCAAAAACTGTTCAGTGTGATCTGCGAAGTCAGCTTCTTTAAAAGCACTTTCAATTAATCCAAAGACTTCCTTATGGTCATTTTTAGTTTCTTGTCTTATAATCATTTCATATCTCATTTGTATACTCCAAGAGTTTAGTAATAAGCTTTTAGAACGAATATTTATTCTTTGTTATTATATACTAATTTAAGGTTTTTTTATTTTCAACTTGCATTTTAAAAGAGTATGCAGGAATAACGACTTTAGCTCTTAGTTTCAGGTGGAAAATGAACATAAACATCTCTTTAATGTAACTCTTGTTACGTTTTACAATTGCTGCATAGGTTAACTTTATAAAAAAATTTAAACCTATAAGTAATTATTATGATAAATCAAGATGAAATTACAACACAAGAAATGTATTCCATGCCAAGAATAGGGGATACAGCACCAGATTTTGAGGCAGTAACGACCAAAGGACCTATTAAAATGTCTGAATTTGCTAAAGACAAATGGACTGTTATGTTTTCACACCCTGCAGATTTTACGCCTGTATGTACTACAGAAATGAGTGGTTTTGCGCTGCGCAAAGGGGAATTTGACGCTTTAAACACGGAACTTCTAGGACTTAGTATAGACAGTATTCATGCCCATTTAGGTTGGGTACAAAATGTGAGGGAGTCCACCGGTGTGTATTTTGATTTTCCCATTATTGCAGATATAGATATGAAAGTGTCTAAGCGTTATGGAATGCTCCAGCCTAACGAAAGTGAAACAGCAGCTGTTAGGGCGGTATTTTTTATAGACCCTTCCAAGAAAATTAGGTTAATTATGTATTATCCTTTAAATGTAGGTAGGAATATGGATGAGATACTAAGAGCCTTAGAAGCCCTTCAGGTTTCTGATAAGTATAAAGTTGCCCTACCTTTGGATTGGAAGAAAGGGGATAAGGTCATCTGTCCCGCACCCAAATCATTAAATGATTTGAATGCTAGATTGGCAGACAATAGTGTAGAGAAGGTAACCTGGTATTTGGCAAAGAAAAGTATCTAATGA
>Ga0209771_1001131_pt1 | contig 17275 bp, 36 predicted proteins | sample SaaInl59LU_5_DNA_FD_184639 | JGI IMG/M metagenome (GOLD analysis project Ga0209771, IMG submission 184639) | Marine microbial communities from expanding oxygen minimum zones in the Saanich Inlet - ESP_59LU_5_DNA (SPAdes) (version 2) | ecosystem: Environmental > Aquatic > Marine > Intertidal zone... | reverse complement strand
ACCTCCTATACGTTCAGACTGAGGATGGTACTAATGTAAAAGCAGAAGTATGTAGTAGTGCTGAACTTTCAAACTACATATACATAATAAAATCAGACCACGACATCAAACAAGTTATATATTTCGACCTTTAATGGACTCACGACTATATTTATTAAATGATAACGTACACTCCTTTGATGAGGTAGTGCACGTTTTACAACGTTATTTGGGATATCCATCATCTCAAGGAGCATCAATTGCAGACCTCGTTCATCGAAAAGGTGAGTGTGAGATAAAGATTGGTGAATTTGCTGATTTGGAATTCCTAAAAGAAATGTTGATAAAAGAAGGTTATAACCTAAGATTAGAAAACGATTATGAAGGATACTAAATCACAAGGTCTCGGAGACACCATTGCAAAGATTACATCAGCAACTAAATTAGACAAGTTAGCTGAATCAATTGCTGACGCAGTAGGTGCTGAAGACTGTGGGTGTAAGGCAAGACAAGAAAAGTTGAACCGAATGTTCCCATACAATAGTGGTAGAGAAACTAAATCATTCCCAACCAAGGAGTAATATGAATTTGATTAAGAAACTGATAATGGAAGTAATCAACGAGGAGCAACTCGATGAAAAATTGATTACATATAACAATAGAAAACCTTATGGGCAAGTAGTATTCTTGGCAGGTGGTGCTGGTAGTGGTAAGGGATTTGCAGGGTCTCACTTCTTGGATTCGGCAGGTTTCAAAGTTCGTGATGTTGATGAGATGAAACTACAACTCAAAAAATTAAATCGATTGGGTAAAATTGATGTAGAAACGATTATCAGAAAGTTTGGTAAGAACATCAAACCAAAGGATATGGAATTGATAAATAAAGTATTTGGATTGGAAACTAAAAAGGGTAAAAAGCTGACACTTGGAACTATGAACCTAAGAAATCCAGACCACGTTTCCGCACTACACTATTTAGTTAAGGGGATGGGTATTAAAGATAACTCTCTGATGTATCTTCTTCAAGGTAAAAACAATCCAGAGACTCTACCTAACATTATGTTTGACATCACGGCAAAAGACTTGAGTGATATTACCGATGTTATTCCCCAATTAGTAAAAGCAGGATACGATGCAAAGAACATTCACTTGACTTGGGTTCTTACTAACTTCGTTACTGCAATGAAGAATAACAAAAATCGTTCAAGAATGGTGCCGGAAGACACTCTATTGAAAACTCACGAAGGTGCTGCCAATACAGTTTGGTCGTTGGTTACACGAGCACTCCCAAAGGGAATGGATGGCAGAGTGGATGTAGTTCTTAATAATCCACAACACACTGTTTTCTATCAAGATGCAGATGGTAATAATGTAAAGGGTGTTGCTAAAGGATTCTTATCACTCCCAGTTAAAAAAGCAGGTGGTGCAATCTTACCAGAAAAAGTTTGGAAAAACAAACTATTTGATTGGGTGAAAGACAATGCACCTGATAACATTACTGCAAATATGGAATAAATTAAAACAATAAGTTATGAGAGTAAACACTCTAATCATAGATGACTTTTACACCAATGTTGATGAGGTTAGGCAATTTGCACTTTCCCAAGACTTTGGTGTAAAAGGTAACTACCCAGGGCAACGAACCAATTCATTTGCAGATGATGGTATAAAGTCACATTTAAATAACTTAATCAGACCATTTGCCGGTGATATTACATATTGGACTACTGATGAGTATAATGGGGCATACCAATACACTACTCAATACGAACGTTCGTGGATTCATTCAGATTCAACAACATCTTGGGCCGCTTTAGTGTACTTAACTCCCAATGCACCTCTGAGTGGTGGCACTGGGTTATTCAGACATAAAAAAACTGGATTGGAGATGACTCCAAAATTACCAAATGGTGAAATTGATAGAAAGTTATTAGATGAGGTTTATGTGGACGCACAGGATATAACCAAATGGGATATGACCGATAGACTTGCAAATAAGTATAATAGATTGGTTATGTATCGTGGTGACCTATTTCACACTTCATTAGACTACTTTGGAACAAACAAAGAAAATGGTAGATTATTCCAAACATTCTTCTTTTCTACTGAGTATTAATGAACTATTCACATAAACACAAATTTGTATGGGCTGCTCCATTCAAAGTAGCAAGTAGAGCAACTGCTGACTTCTTCAGAACACATTCAGACTTAAACCCACATTTACCTCAACCAGACAACCCACGTATGATATTCACTCATACCCAAGGTTGGCCTGATGAGTGTCCAAGTGATTACTTATACATAGCAAATGTAAGACACCCGTATTATAGGTGGATATCTTATTGGAAACACGACCTAATAGATACTACCGAACTACCAACAAATACAACCGACCCACTCACTGCACTTAAAAGTGTTACTGATGAGAGATGTAATGCTTGGTCTGAGTGGAGAATTATATCAGACTACCCATTGGACTACATAATCCATGCTGAGTCAGTAGAAGAGGACCTACGTAAGTTACCATTCGTGTCTGATGATATGGATATTGAATTCACTCGTAGTAATAGAAGACCTACTCGAATTCCAATGGGAACTACGTGGGATGAAGAAGAACTCAGAGAGTTGGTATACGATAGGTTCAGGCAAGACTATGATAATTTGGGGTATGGTAAATGGGATAACTACGACCATTTGTGGGATTGTAATCCAAAACCAACGTTAGAACAGCGCAATACCAGCAACTTCCCTACAAAACTTTAACAGTTTCTTAACATTAAAAACTTGTGTAACTACAACTTTTTCACTATATTTACTATGTAATAATGAGAGAGATAAAAGTTATGAAGAAAGAAAATCCAAACATCCAAGTTGACTTCCAAGGAGTCCGTTACAACGTTCGTAAAACTGCTTTAAGAACCTACACCTATGGTGAGAATGAAGGTGGTAAGTATTTAAATATTGGACCAACTGAGGGTGGTCAGATGACTAAACAATATGTTAAGACCATCAACAAGAACTACCTTTGTAAGGTCAAAGCAGAACACTTCAGTATGGGTAACTCACTCAATGTCTATGTGACTATGAAAGATGGGTCACCAATCCCACAAGAAGACTTCCTTAAAATCAAAGACTTCGTTGAGATGTTCAAGTATGGTAGTTTCAATGGTATGATTGATATGTACGAAACTCGAAACGCAAGTTACGAAACCGACAACGGAAACCACATTGAGGGTGGTTGTAAATACACCCACGTTAGTAACACACCACGATTCGGAACAGTTGAGTGGATTGTTAATGAGGTAAAGAATGTTGGTAGAACTCTTGAGGATACCACACAATACGTTTCTAACAAAAAGATTGTTGAAAGAGCAGTTGCTCAACTTTAAGAAATAAGATATGAAGACATTCAAAGACATTCAGTTCTTCCAATCAATGGGGGGTAATTTGAAAAGTAGTACCAAATTCGATAACGGATTTGAGATAAGTGTAATTGCAGGTGAGCATGCTTACTCTACACCCCGTGAGAGTAGTTTAGACCCAGACTTCTTCTCGGAGTTTGAGATTGCTATCTTTAATGATGATGGGGAGTTTGTTACTAAGGATTTCCTACCAGGTCACGATGATGATGTGTTGGGGTGGCAAAATAGAGGTCAAATCAACGCATTGATGTTGTTAGTTCAATCTAAAGTTTAACAATTTGTTAACATTAAAGATTTGGTAGTCTGAAAGTTATTCCCTATATTAGTAATGTAAGATTGAGAGATATGAAAAACCTACTTTACATTTTAGCCGCCCTTGCTTTTATGGGTATCGGAGTTCTCACCATTATGGGTGAGGTTCAAAAGGTAATTCCATTTGCAGACCCACTCAATGAGATTGGATTTGCAGTCATCACGATTTTGATGGGGATGTTAACACTACTAAATATCGAATTCAAAAACAAATAATATGAAAGTTAATCTATTAGTAAATTGTCAGTATTACGAAAACTACAATGTCGGACCAGATGGGTTCAATGCTTATGGTGATGGACTTCCTCATTGGAAACCCAAAGGTGGTATTTCGTTTTTGATGCCAATTGACTCGGACTACCTCATCTACGCAGAGGAGTCTCAAGTTATCGAATCCATTAAAAATGTGTTGGGTAAGTGGAATTCAATTTCGTGTCGTGCTGACTTTCGTGACTACGAAATCCAATGGTCGAAGCCAGATAGACTTGGTGGTTTAGAAGAAGAACTAAAATCTGTGATGGATGAGGTGGCAGTATAGAGAAATGGGTTCTCGGAACAAGAAGAGTGGTAAGCTATCCCACTATAATGTAACGGTTGAAGATTTCAAAATCGTAGATTGTGAATGTAAAGCACGAGAGTTCCGTAGATACACCCCTTGTAAACATATGGAACGACTATCAGAAAAGATGATAAACTTGTCACTTAATTAAGTTTGAGTGACATATTTATATTTAAAGAAATAAGTTATTATGAGTGAAACAAAGATTCCAAAAATAATCCACCAATTGTGGGTAGGTCCAAATCCAATGCCGGACCATTGTCAAGACTTCGTAAATAAAATGAAAGTAGTAAACCCTGGCTATGAGCACAAAGTTTGGGGTAATGAGGTGTTTGAGCAACTTTACAAAGATGACCCATATCTAAAAGAGTATGTATCAAATCCCGAAATATACAAATGGGCATTCATTTGTGATAGAATCAGGCTACTATTACTAAGAGACTATGGTGGTATTTATTGTGATGTGGATTGTAACCCAATCCAATCATTTGATTTGGTATTGAATCAGCTGACCGAGGGTCAAACCTTCTTTTCTGGAATGAAACCAAGTCAGAATAACAATACATTATTTGATTGTACAATATATGGGTCAACACCAAACTCACGTGCAATTCAAGCTTGTTTAGATACATACACGGACATTTATTGGGCAAATGGTTGTAGAATGTTCTCTGATGCTCTTATCAAAAATGGTGGTCCAGATATGGCATTCTTTGGGTATCAATATTTCTACGATGATACAGTTACTGATAAAACAGTAGTATTACACGACATTGAAGATACACGATTATTTAGTTGGATTGATACTGAAGAGCAATCTGAAAAAGAGAATTGGTAATGATTAATGGTTACGAGATAGTTCAGAACTTCCTAACTAATGGGGAGCACTCACATTACTTAAATGTATGTAATGATACTTACAATGAGACCTCAATCTCAAACCACCCAAGTTTCTCTTGGAACTCACCTGGTAATCTCAACAAGATAAATGGTGCGTGTAACTATCAATCCGAATTCCTCAAGTTGGCATCACACCCTGCTCTTGTAAGTAGGGCGAAAGAAATTCTTGGAACTGAAGATACCTTAGATGTATATATCAGTAAATTCTTTCCTATGATGCCAAAGGTTGGTATGTCTACCTTCATGCATCAAGATAATTACTATTTCCAAGGTGACCCAAGTAAGATGGTAAGTTGTGCTGTGTATTTAGAAGATACTTCAAAGGAGAATGGGTGTCTTAGATTGGTAGAAGACTCACATAGGCAAGGGATAATCGGACACGATGTAGTTTCTGATGTAGACCCTTGGATTAGGTGGATTGATGAATCCAATTTAGAACAATTCAATATACTTGACCTTGAGAGACCGGCACCTTATGCTGCATTTTTTGATATAAACTTAGTCCACGGATGTTACCCTAATGTATCGGATAGGACTCGTTATAGTTTAGCATGGGAGTACATCCCTACATCCGAACCGAGTCCAATTGATTCAGATGAATATTGGTGTGATAGAAATACAGTTGGATGAGAATACTATTGTTAGGTCACGGTAGATGTGGTAGTACCTCATTACAATTAGGGTTGTCTGATGTTCTTCAAATGGATAATATAATAGAACCATTTAATGAGCATTTGTGGGGAAGTATTTACAACCAACCCCCACCATATAACGAAGGTGATGATATTCCAGATAATGTAGTATTTAAAACAATTAGTGGACCTTCATTTAATAATGATTGGGTGATTTCCAACTACAAAAAGTTCGATGTAGTCATACTACTACTGAGAGCAAATATACGGGAGACTCTTATCAGTCATACCAATGCTAAATTGTATGGGTATTCTCACAATTATAAACCAGTTGACCACATTACCTATGAGTCAATTGATTATGTAAGTGGTAATTATAGTTGGTTATTTGACTTCTACACCAAGTCATCTAATGTTACACTAATATGGTATGAGGATTTATACAAAGACTATAAGTCTGCTACCAACGTGCTAAGTTCAACAGGACTACGACTGACATCAACTCAAATGAAATCCATATGGGATGTGTATTTAAACCCTAAGCATAGATTACGACAAACTTAACAATTTCTTAACATTAAAAGTTTGGTAAAGTCCACATCTTTCACTATATTTACTATGTAATAATGAGAGAGATACAAGTTATGAAAATCAAAGAATTTTACTTAGAGAACTACCCAAGTGATGAGTTGGGTGTTGAAATCAACGAGAATGCAACCTTTGTTGGGTTGCTTAATACATTACATACCAAATGTGATGTCTATGACTTCCTTGGAGTCTACGATAGTGTTGTCAGAGAACGAGTGTTCGAAGAGTTAGCATACCAACAACAAGTAAGTTACAATATCATCTACGACTTGTGGTTGGATAATCCCAGAATGTTTATCGATGACGAAGAATGGGAAAAAGAAATGGGTCGATAATCGAAAGTTTAACAATTAATTAACATTAAAACTTGTGTATGTCGGATATATTTCGTATATTACATAAGTAATGAGAGAGAGATAATAAACTATGAAACAAAAGACAATTTTCAGCGATATCGATGGGACTTTAGTCCACCAAGTACAATTCGAAAACATTGACCCATTCACTTCAAAAGCTCTACCGGGTGCGGTTGAGATTCTAACTAAGATGTTCAAACAAGGTCACCACATTGTGTTGACTACGGCTCGGCCGGAGTACTTACGTGAGATTACTATTCAAGAGATGGACCTATTAGGAATTCCGTTCCACCAACTCGTGATGGGTATTGGTCGTTCAGAACGTATTCTCATCAACAACAAGAGTAATAAGAACCCAAAAGAGAAACGTGCTACGGCTATCGAGGTTCAGAAAAACATTGGTCTTAACGGTTACGGATTGTAATATGGATTGGACTTTAATGATACTTATCGGAATAGTTGGTGGTACATCTACTTATGGTATGATAGAAGTATTAAGATATTTTTACGATAAGGAGAACAAATGAGTGAACAAGACTTAATCGAACTTGGATTCGAGAGATGTAATGAAACTGACCCTAAGATTGGGGATTGGTACTACTATTCATCCTATTGGAATGGTATTGATTTAATCAGTAACGCATCTGATGAGTGGGATACTGATGGTTTATATGTTGAGGTATTTGATACAAACATTAGATTTAAAGGGTCTGGTGACCTATGGCAACTAAAGGAGTTGATTTATAACAATTTGAAATGAGATTACCAAACGTAAGAAACGTAAACAAAGGTAAACGTAAAAAGAAGAAACACCACTACAAAGTAGGTGACTTCGTGGCAGTAAAATGGATTGGTGAGAAGCAACTCGCAGTGATTGATGAGTTGGATACAACAAAAAATGGAATTGCTACCTATAAAGTGAGGTCTATTAGTAATGTGGGATGTAGTTATAGTGGGTTGGAGTTAGATGACCCCGAAGACCCATATTGCTATGTATCATCAATACTAACAAAGAGTTTATCAGATGGAGAGATTAGACGCATCAAGACATATGAGGAAGAGCGAGTCAAATCACGTTCTACCGGTCAGCAAACTAAAGTTGAGTCACAACCCGACAGGACTCCTAATCGGAGAACTCAGAAAGTTGAAGGACTCAAAGAAGCAATAGACAAACAAAAAGATTTCATCAATGGTAAAAAGTTTTGGTGATGTCAACATTATTTTGTATATTAGTAAATAATAAAGGAAAAAAAGTTATGAAGTATCAACCACTTAACGACTATGTGTTAGTCAAAGTAGTTAAAGAAGAAGAGAAAACCAAAGGTGGTCTTTACAAACCATCAGATGCTAAAGAGCAAATGAGAGGTGAAGTAATTTCAGTAGGTAATGGTATTTACACTGCTAATGGAACTCTAATTCCAATGAACCTAAATGTAGGTGATATGGTAATCGTACCAAACACTGGTATCCAAATGAAGTTGGATGGTGAGAAGTACAATATGTATCGTGAGCAGGAAATCTTAATGGTTATCAATGAGTAAGATTGAAAAACTTTTGGATGATGGTATAGAAGACTTCGTTGACTTCGTAGATGATGACTATTGGTGTCATTATGCAGGAATGCCATCACCAAATGCATACGATAATACTGAAGGTCACGATGTAGGATGAGGAATCTATTCATAGGGTTGTTATTATTTACAATAGGTCAGTCACTTATATGGTTTCAAACTAATGGTCAATTCATTTACCCTTGGTTCAAACGAAACCCACTTGCTATATCTTTAATCGCAGGAACTGGGATTAGTTATATGTTTATTAAAGCAACGGCATATGTGGCAGAGTATTTTGATGGACAATTATGGCCCGGTAGATTCATTGCTCAATCAAGTGGTATTGTAATCTTTGCAGGACTTACGTTTGTATTATTAAACGAAGGTATTACTACGAAGACTGCAATATCACTCATCCTTGCCTTTGTAATCATTGCAATTCAAATCTTATGGAAGTAGTCAAAAGAGAACTTATCAGACATTTAATGATGGTTAATCACGTATGGGAAGTCGTATACACAAACCCCATACATCTTCGTGGTAAATCACCATATAGAGATAAGAAGAAATTGTGGGATTTAAGAGAACGTGTACGTACTAAGAAGCAACTTTTAAGACGCAGAGACCTCCAATTTTTGGAAAATCTATTTATAAAGTATTCTCGATGATACTTATATAAAAATGGAAACAAATGAGTAGTTATAAAAAAGGAACAAAATTGCCAAATGGTTATGTCTTAGGTAAGGGGAGAACACCACTCAACTTAACTGAAGCACAAATCCGTTATGCAATGAAGAACTCTAAATCTAACTCCGAAGCAGCACGTTTCCTCAATGTATCATTCACCACCTATCAGAAATATGCAAAGTTGTATGTGGATGAGGATAGTGGTAAGACCTTGTATGAGATACACAAAAACCAAAAGGGTGTAGGTGTAAAGAAACCATACAATGTTGATAAAGGTATCTACGCACTTCAAGACATCTTAGATGGTAAATATCCAGACTATGGAGTTCACTTCTTAAAGAAGAGATTAATCAACAATGCACATAAGATGCCGGACTTTCCCCACGAATGTCATAGTTGTGGGTATAACGAAAGTAGAATTACGGATGGTAACATTCCATTGGTGTTAGACCATATGGATGATGATTGGACCAATCATAAACGTGAGAACATTAGATTCTTATGTTATAATTGTTTCCACAATCTCAGAGGAAACATCAGAGGTAGACAGCCTCAATGGAGAGCAGAGCAAATCAAACAAGCAAGAAAAAAACAAAAACAAAAAAAGAAGGATAAATAAGTTATGGGTAAAGAAGTATTTTACGGAAAGACATCAAGAGAGAAACTCTTGGAAGGTGTAGATGCACTCGCAGATGCAGTTGTAGTTACATTAGGTCCTCGTGGTCGTAACGTGATTATCGAGACTGACACTACACCACACATTACAAAGGATGGGGTGACAGTGGCAAAGTCTATTGAATTCTCAGACCCAAGTAAGAATTTGGGTGCTAAGGTAATTAAGGAAGCATCACAACAAACTGCTGATAACGCAGGTGATGGAACAACTACTTCAACTGTATTGGCACGTGAGATTTTCAAACGTGGATTGGAAGCAGTTGATAATGGTGCAAACCCAATTGAGTTGAAACGTGGTATGGATATCGCAGTAAAAGGTATTGTAGATAACTTGGTTCACAAAGTTTCAACCAAAGTAGAAACCAACGACCAAATCAGACAAGTTGCAACTATCTCAGCAAATGGTGATAGTGTAATTGGTTCTATGATTGCTGATGCAATGAAAGAAGTAGGTCGTGATGGGGTAATCACAGTTGAAGAAGGAAACTCAAGTGAGGATGAACTTACTATCGTAGAAGGTTTGGAGTTTGAGCAAGGATATCTATCACACTACTTTATCAACAACCAAACGAAATTGACTTCTGAATTGGAAGACCCGATGATTTTGGTTTATGATGGTCGTATCTCAGATATGGATGACATTGTTGGTATCCTCGAAAGTGTATCAAGTAAGAATCAACCAATTGTAGTAATTGCACAAGAGGTAGAAGGTCAAGCACTTGCTACTATGGTAGTGAACTCAGCAAGACAAACACTAAAATGTGTTGCTATCAAAGCACCTGGCTTTGGTAACGAACGTAGTGAAATGTTAAGAGACATCTCTGCATTGACTGGTGCTACATTATTTGGTGGTGTCGGTAAAGAATTGGAAGATGTTACTATGGATGACTTAGGTTCTGCTGACCGAGTAGTATCAAGTAAATCTAAATCAGTAATCATCGGTGGTGCTGGTGAGAGTGAAGATATTACACTTCGTATCGAACAAGTAAAGCATGAGATTGATGAGTCAAGTTCAGATTATGAGAAAGAGAAACTACACAAACGACTATCTAAGTTGAGTGGTGGTGTTGCAGTTCTCAGAGTAGGTGCTGAGTCAGAGATTGAAATGAGAGAGAAGAAAGATAGAATCGATGATGCTCTACTCGCAACTAAAGCAGCAGTTGAAGAAGGTATCGTTCCAGGTGGTGGGTCAGCATTGATTCATTCAAGTGATACACTTTACCTTGGTGATGAAGAATTGTCTCGTGACCAACAAGCAGGTGTTGATATCGTATGTTCTGCTTGTTATGCTCCATTTAACGCAATTTTGAAAAATGCAGGTGTTGAATATACATCTGATGGTCAAGAACGACCTAATTATGGTTACAATGTAGTGACTGAAGAATATTGTGATATGTTGGAAGCAGGTGTAATCGACCCAACCAAAGTAACACGAACTGCTATTGAAAAGGCAGTCTCAGTTGCATCTACATTACTAACCACAGAATGTATGATTGTCAATGAGGTAGAAGATAGTGAATCGAAGGCTTAAAAAATATAATCTTAAATACGAGTATCTTAAACTTGAAAGTGAAGATGTAGAGGATGACTTTTGGTCATTTGTTAAGGATTTTGAAAATCACTTTGACAAATACTATCAAAAACCAAAAAAAGGAACTCCTACTGCAAATGAGAGACACGTTTGGGTGAATGAGGAGACGGGGGAAGTTCGATATGAAGCCCCCGAAACCTCACTCGAAGATATGTTTAAGGAAAACAAACAAGCACAAGAGAAAAAAGAGCAAGAGCGGGTTGAGAGAATAGAAGAGATGAAATCTCGACCTGATAGATTGAAACGACTATATAAGAAGATTGCAGTAAAGACTCACCCAGACCGAGGTGGTACTGAGGAGGAGTTTCAAGATGTCAACGATGCTTTTACAAAAATGGACTTAGCAACGTTACTTAATTACGCAGGTAAGTATGAAGTCAATTACGAGGTGGAAGATGATGACATTGAGATACTTGAAAAAAACTTAAATGAGTTAGAACAATCTATCAAACAAAGAAAATCCACTCTTGCTTGGAAATGGGGAACTGGTAATACAAATGCAAGACACGAAGTGGTTGAGACTATAAAACATCAGACTGGATGGGATGTTGAAGAGAGTGACTTGCCAGAAGACCTAAAACCCAAAAAAGAAGAACAAATTTTGTTAGAAGACAAAAAAAGTTTGGATAGTTCAGAATAATTTTGTATATTAGAGGTATGAATAACGACCAAATATTCCTTTATTGGGATGAAGACATCTCAACGGAGCAAACGAGTTCAACTAAAAATTAATAATAAATGGCAAACGAAGTAAGAACTTTCATTGAAGTCAAGTCAGACAAAAATGAAACATTCAAGAAACTCCAAGACCTATTTGGAGGTGCAGACTACAAAGAGATGTATGAGACCGATTGGTTGTATCATAAACTCTATGGTGAGAAAGAATATGACCGAGGTGTTTATACCGAGGAGATGGGTGCTAAATGGTGTTATGTAGATGATATGGATGCAGATGAAGGTGTATTCACTATGACTACAATATCTGCTTGGTATTTTTGTGAAGGAGCAATCCGTAAAATCCAAGAGATTCTACAAGAGGTAGATGAGGAAGTTTGTGTTGCATTTACCTATGAAGATGAGTCACTTGACCCAATTGGTGGTGGTGCTTGTTACAAAGGTGAGATGATTATTCACGAAGAAACATTAGAATGGCCTAACTACGATGACTATGAAGAAGAGGGTGATTATGATGAGGCATTGGAAGAAATGTACGATAACCTATTTGACATATGTGACCGATTGAAGAACCACGCAATGGTTGAGGTTTATGAAGAAATGAATGGATATGATGAAATCGAAGATAGTGAAGAGTTTGATGAAGAAGAATAATATATGGTTAGTGGTATGTGTGTTTTTTACACTCACCACGTTTGCACAAATCAAAGAAGTAGAAACTGAGATTTTCTCAGTAGTATATGATGAGGGATTGGAGCAACCAATCAAACTATCATATCGAGTACAATGTCCTTTGGGTGATGCATCTCGTAGTGGTTTGGATTTCCGTAAATATGATGGAGTTCATACATCAGATAATAATGACTACTCAAACAATGTATATGACAAAGGACACCTTGCACCAGCAGCTGCCTTCAATTGTGACCGAGAGATGGTTCGTTCAACATTCTCATATCTAAATTGTGCACTACAACACGAAGGACTTAATCGTGGTCCTTGGAAAGAGTTGGAACGATTTGAAAGAGATTTGGCAAAGTTGTATATTGTTGATGTGGTCATTGAGGTTATATTCACAGGTGATGTTCAGAAAGTGCCAGGTGGTGCTACTATTCCAACTGGATTTGAAAAGACTATCTATTTTGATGGTAAAGAATATACATTCTATTTTCCTAACCAAGATGTTGCTGGTCAAGACTGGTTCAATTTCTTAAAATTCCAAAATTAATGAGTGGGATTCAAATCTCATATATAATCTTAGCCGTACTTATCCTTGGATTCGTGGGTGGTATTTACGCCCAAAAATCCGCAGATGAGTGGAATAAAAAAAACAATCGATGAAAAAGTTATTATTTTTAGTGGTATGTGTATTTTCTACACTCACCACATCAGCATCTCACCTAATGGGTGGGTATATGCAAACTTACCAACGTGGTAATACCGATACAGTAGATTTGTACGTTACATTATTTACTGACCCACAAGGGATTTCACAATCCACTATTGTGGTGAATGAATACAAACTTGTAAACAATTTCTATCAGAGTCAGAGTTCTATTACAATTACAAGTCCTCAAACAGGATACTTCCAAGGAATGAATGTTAGTCAATACCATACAGTATTGGTTTTGAGTGGTGGTGATTATAGATTTGTTTACACCAATTGTTGTAGAGGAATGTTGAGTAATGCATCATCTGCAATGAACTCAAACTTTACAATTGGATTGGATTACAAAAAAACAACAACACCAAATTCATCCCCTGTATTGCTGAATTTCTTACCATCAACTTGGACAAGTGGTACTTCATCTCAAACAATGATGTACACATTTGATATGGATGGTGATTCTATTTTGATTGAAAAGGATGATGCATTGAATCAGTATGCAAACGGAACATTTGTACCATTATCCCCATTTAGTCAGTTAGATAACTATGGTTCGTACTTTGTGAATACCAATGGACTTGTAAGTTGGAATCCAAATACACAAGGAACATTTGGAACAGGGTATAAAATCTCAGAGTATCGCAATGGGTCACTCATTGGGGTAAATCGAGTTCAGCAAGTATATAGTGTTGTACAAGGAAGTACTCCAAGTATCTCTGCTCCGTTTAATATGACCTTTAACACAGATAGTACTATTACGATTCAGCATGACCTTGTGGATGGTGATTCACTATATGTTGGATTTACGGCATCAAACATTGACCATGCCCAATTGTTTATCTATGGTGTACCAACTATTGATATGTCCACTACTACTTGGTCTATGTCAAATTTACAAGTAGGAACGTGGGAAGGATTCTTGCGAGTGTTCAATGGGAATTGTCTTGTTGATTATCCTTTGTCTTTTGAGGTGACATCCACAATCGGAATTGAAGAAAATATCGTATATCGTGATACACAATATAAAGTTTACGATTGGAGTGGTAAATATATGGGAACTAATTTGGAAAATCAAAAAGGATTTCGTATATTGCGTTATGAAAATGGTAAAGTAGAGAAAATCTTCATCCAATAACAGGTAAACTATAATGTACTACTTCGAGAGTGACAAACCACAAAAATCTACATTAGGGAGGCATTTTATGGCCTCCCTTTTGTGGAATACGGAATCGGATAAGATGGTAAAGATTCTCAAAGTGATGATGAGAACATATGAAGAGTATGGATTACCAATTGATTATAACGCATTAGGAATAATAGAAGAATGAGAAGTTACTTCAAAAGGATAAAGGACATCCTCACATATCACGATTACGAACCACTTATATTCTTTGTGGCTCTATATGATTTTATAGACTTATCCGCTATACTATTAGGAACGGATGAGTGGAATTGTAATTTCTTTCAGACATTTGATGTATTCAGATTCTATGATTGGATGCCATTTTTATATTGGTTAGGTTCAATTTTAATATTACTTACACTAAATAACAAAAAATTACTAACTCCAATTATAACATTTCACGCTATACAATCTTTAGTATATTTGGTTGATACATACATATTAGATAGCGGTGGTATATTTGAAGATTGGGGTTGGTGGTCATATCAATGGGTATTTGATTTAACATCACAATTGTTCTGGGGATTTGCTTGGATTTGGATTCTATTCCAAATGAAGAAGAAAGAATTATACCAAAGATTAGGATTATAATGGATTACACAACAATAATAACAACATTACTCACTTGTGTTTTCGGAGCAGGTGCTTGGAAGTTCTATACCTATGTGGTAAAGACAAAAGCTAATCAACGAACGGAAACCATTGACCAACATAATGTATATAGAGATGACCTACGTGCAAGAGTAGAAAAGTTGGAGAATGACAAAGATAGTTGTATAGATGAACTATCAGAGTTAAAAGCAGAAGTGGCAGCATTGAGAATGAAAATAGAATTCTTGGAGAAAGACTAATGTTAAAAGTGGTGACTGGATTCTTATTTGATTATGATACATTCCTTATAGGACAACGACTATCAGAAAATAAGACATTACCCGATTATTGGGAACTGCCCGGTGGTAAAGTAGATGATACCGACCCAACAACGGACCACGCAGTGAAGAGAGAATGGAAAGAAGAGTTGGATATAGAGGTTAGAATATGGCACGAATTACCCACAAGAATAATCAACGATATAGAGGTATATCCATATATGTTGAAGTACGAGAGTGGGAAAGCAAAGATGAATGAACATCAGAGTATAAAATTCGTGAAATTTAATGAAATAAAACAATATAAATTAACTCCAATAAGTAAAGAAATAATACATATAATAAAGAGGTCATATAACATATTTTTAAAACCCAAGGAGTAACCTATTATGAAACCCATCTACGAACTATTCTCTCAGTTCAAAAAGAAGACATTTGGTCACAAGACCACCAACACCCCAATCGTAGAAGTCCCAGACGATGAACCACAATTATGGTCTCGTTTTATGGACTATTCAGAGCAACCACATATATCGTTTAAGATTACCCAAGAAGAAATCTATAACGACCTTAATCAAGGTAGAGAATGAAGACCGACCCTCATCGAGATGGACGCGAACGATTTCGTGTGTCTAAGAAAAATTTGGAAGATAAACTTCCAAATCCTTCTATATTAAATGAATTGCATCTTTGGGATACAACCATTGGTGATGGGTTAGATGATTTAGATGAATGGTATCCCGATAATAAGATATAAGAAGATGATGTTAGCAATCCTGCTCCTAATAGTATTAACCATATACACATACAAAATAACAAGGGATTCATAGAATCCTCAAAGAATTTGTAAACAAATTATAACGACAATTAAATAAGAGCTTTATGAAGCAAAAAGTAATCAATGTAACCTATCGTAAGGATAGTCAAACCTTCCCAAAGTGGATGAAGTACGAAGTTGAAATCCTTAACGAGGATGGAACAACACAATTAATCCCTGCTTATGGGAAAGACCTTCAAGATGCCCTTTCACGAGTGGTACACGATGATAGAGTAGAGAAGGTAGAGAATAGAGTCAAAAGGATTCCCGATTTGGTATGGGCAATACTATGGTTTGGATATATCCTTGGATGGACAATGTTAACTTACGAAATATCTCCTTACAATAAATTCAATGGTATCTTCTTTGTGGGTGGTATAGGACTTATCACACTCATTACTCTATTGGGAAAATCGTGGTTTAGAAAAAGAAACAAAGACAAATAATAGGGATTCATAGAATCCTCAAAGAATTTGTAAACAAATTATAAACTAGCACACTATTATGAAGACACGACCACAACACTTACCTAACGTATGGGTAAGAGTAGAACACACACAACGAACCATTCAGTTCTTCTTAAACAATGGAGAACCCCTTGAAGGGAGTGGTTCATATATGTCCCTCTCTTATTTCAACGTATATAGAGATACTATGTCCATAAAAGACTATACCTATACAAACAAACTTTCAGAGTTGTTAGAGCACGAAGGATGGAATAGTGACCTCATATAAGAACATTATTGATTTACACGGAGTCAGACATAAGGATGTGCTCGAAGTCCTTGAAAGGTCTTTATTGGGTTACCACAATACTGAAGGGTGGGAAATCATAACGGGCAATTCACCCATAATGATAGAGATAGTAGAGGAGTTCTTACGACTGAACCTATTTAAGTTTTATCGAACCTCTGATAACTATGGAAGAATTATATTAGCAGAGTAAGGTTATATCCTTACTTTCGCTGCTATTTGTCAGGTTATACCCTTACTAAGGTAGGATGGGGTTGGATGACCCTTGGAGAAGCCTTGGAGAAGCCTTGGATGACCCTGAAGAAGCACTAATTTCCCGCAAAGTTTTAGAACACCCCTA
>Ga0209771_1001130_pt1 | contig 17275 bp, 16 predicted proteins | sample SaaInl59LU_5_DNA_FD_184639 | JGI IMG/M metagenome (GOLD analysis project Ga0209771, IMG submission 184639) | Marine microbial communities from expanding oxygen minimum zones in the Saanich Inlet - ESP_59LU_5_DNA (SPAdes) (version 2) | ecosystem: Environmental > Aquatic > Marine > Intertidal zone... | reverse complement strand
CAGCCCCAGCCCCAGCCCCAGCCCCAGCCCTAGCTCCAGGTCCAGCTCCAGAGCCCATCGATTGTTCTGGTGAGTGGTCTGAATGGTCTGCGTGTAGCAAAGAATGTGGTGATGGTACACAATCTCGCACATGGACTACCCGGGTGGAACCAAAGAATGGTGGAAAGGTTTGTCCGAGCCCCACAGAAAACCGATCTTGTAAGGGACAGAAGTGTCCTATCGATTGTTCTGGTAAGTGGTCTGAATGGTCTACGTGCACCGAAGAATGTGATGGAGGCACACAATTTCGCACGTGGACTACTCTAAAGAATCCTGTGTATGGGGGGAATGCCTGCCCAGAACCTATACAAACACAAGCATGTAATACTAATGCATGTCCCAGAGAACCCACAATTTTGAATGGGTATTCAGACAGTGGAGATGATGGTTTAGGTAAACGGTGTTCAGGGAGAGCACTATATAGTAGTGCTGGATGGGAGCTTGTTAACCCGGGTGAAGACAGAGTGCAAGCCACATCTTTTGACGACCCTTACTACCAAAAGTATCAGCGACGCGCAGCCTACAAATGTAATGAAGATGATAGATGTAAGTATGTGACCGTCTGGAAGGATGGTGGATATAGGACGTATACAGAGAGTCAATGTAAAGACACCGTAAACCAGAACAATGTGAAAACGTGGAAAAAGGTTGATGATACAGTCGCAGCAAAAGATCTTCCCAGTTTCTCCCAGGTCTCACCTCAAAAAATAAATGGATATACAGCCCTTGTGAACAGAAGTATAAAAGTGGACGATAAATTTTCCTGGCGAAATCCACCACCTACGGATACTGGTTTGGTGTGTGAAACAAAAGAATACCTTGATAAATTTAATAGTGACTCTTCACAGATCGATATTCAAGGACCGGAAGTGAGTTACGATTCTGATGAGTACAAGAAGTATGTTAAAAATGCCCAAGATAAATGTGAACTTGAACATAACTGTAATTTCATAAGTGTAAGGAAAAATGGTGGAGGAGAAATGTATTCTGTCTGTGAAGGTCAGAGAATTCCACCATTCAACCGATTGACTGACCACGACTATAAAATATTCAAAAGAGATGATGATCAACCTTTGAGACCCGAACCTCCCCCAGAAATTGGTGCTGGTCTAAGCACCACAGAGAAACATGCACAATCGTTCATGGGATATAATCCAGTCTCTCGTTACAAGAAGTGTAATAATCATGGAAGCGCCCTTGCCAATGAATATTTACGTAAAGAGGGTGAAGAAAAGGTGAGTTGGAGAGATTTTTTCTCATATAAATACCAAACATTACTGAAGAGGGGTATAGAATTGTGTAACAAAGATAAAAATTGTCAGTATCTAGAACTAAATGGATCAAAAGCTATCGCGAGAACATTTAAAAAGAGTGATTGTAAGCACCCACAGGCTGTTCACATGGACACTGAACATAAAATATGGGAAAAAGCAGATTGGGTAGATCCAGACGTTCAGGGTCCTATTCATGGATATGCACAATATGGTTCAAAGTTTCAGTCGTGTGGAACCAACAATGGAACACCAAACAAACCTGAAATTACTGGATTCATTAAGCAGGGGTATGTAAAGGGCTCCAGAGATTTAGGTTCTCAACCTGCTGCATCATTTTTTAAAGCAGATGGAACGATGAACGATACGTATAGTGAGTATTTAAAGCAGGGTGCGAAGATATGCAATGATGATCCCAACTGTAAATACGTGTCCGTTTGGACAAATGGTTCATATAGAACGTTTGGTGCCAGTGTGTGTGAGGATCAACCAATGTTGGGTTATTCGGGGGTGAAAACGTGGAAGAAGGAAGATAGTTCGGTCGTGGGAACCCCCGAGGTGGAGGAGGCGGAGGTGGAGGTGGAGGCAGAGGTGCCTGTAAAACATGGTTATAAAAACATTCATACCTCGAAGATGTGTCCCCAAGACAAACAAAAATGGGTAAAATTCTCCGGATCCACCCAGGTAGGATTTCAAAGCACCGAATACGATGAAAACCTTAAATCGGGAATTTCGAAATGCAATGCCGATGAGAACTGTAAATATGTCACTTTGTTTATGGATGGTTTAACTGGACTGGTAAACGAAGGTGAGTGTGATTCCCCTAATCCGGTGCAAAATGCAAAAATATGGGAAAAGGAAGACCCCAACGTTATCCCTCCACCCCCTCCACCCTCTCCACCCCCTCCACCAAAACCACCACCGTTTAGTTGTGGTGGTAATGTTAATATACAAATTCCTGTCAGTAAGGTAGGGGATGGTGTGTGCGATTGTACATTTAGTTTTGACGATGAAGGTGTTGACGAAAATGGAGTTGCAAAGGGTGCCTGCAAACCTCACGAGTTGGGTAAATTTTTGAACGATATTTCAATGTTTGGAACAAATTACATACCGAAACAAATATCAAGCACACGACCAGCAACAACTAGGATTTTGAACGTAGCTGAAAATTGGCCCGGTGGTTATACGGGTACCTACGAAACCGGCTATACCGCAAAAACACAAAAAGAAACTATAAAAAGACAGCTTCCATACTTGATCGAAGAAGATAAATCTGGGTGGACAAAGAAGGTCTTCCCTGGTAAAACAATATCTCAATGTGAACAAATTTCAGTAGATCATCCCAGGTCACCAGGGTATTCCTACTTTGTGAAAGGTATAAACGGAAAAGGAACTGCTCAAACATTCAGTTATTATGAATACAACGATGGGGTGCGTGGAAATTTGGTAACCAAAACCATTAACGGAAACGAGCCTGTATGTGTAGTTTATGGTGGAAATACGGGTAAGGGAACTGACAAGAAGTGTGTTACTGATCATGTAGATCATCCAGATTGTTGGGAACGTCAACCCACTGAAGAAGAAAAAGATTACCTTGTATACAAACCGAGCAGCATGGGTACATTCTGGAACTGGGGATTTAAATCTGGTGGTGCACATCCACAAGTTTGGGATGGTCGGCAAGGAAAGATGGTGAACGCCAAGTATGATCTACCCCACCGGGAATGGAAAAAGGACAAGTATTGGACATAAAAATCTTGTGTTATTTTAATGAGCAACTCCAACAAGGGTGGGGGGTCGACTCTAAGTTTAGTGTTGCTCATGATATCATGTATCATGTGTATGTCCATAATCAGTTCTTCAGTGGGTAGTGTGATGATTTCTAACGCAGAACCACCACCAGGTTCCTCAGCGGACCTCGGTTCCTCAGCAGATCCAGAACCAGCTGAAATACTCTCCGATTCAATGGCTGTGGAGGGGAGCACATTTACAGTAGAGAAGGAAGAAGTCGAACAGAGCACATTTAAATTACTGCGAAACAAAGACTATTACGGGGTTGGGAATTTGTATCATTATCACCCAGATTCTGATATTCCATTCACTGAAAAAAGATGCCTCCACGAATGTTCAGTGGATCCTTCTTGTAAAGCTGTCGTTTTTAATAAAGAGCTGGATAGATGCTGGGGGAAAGCAATGGAGGATTTCGAACTCCCCTTGCATAGCAACTCGAATGGTAAATTAGCTTATGTAAAAAAAGATCTCTACGAAGACGCCATAGAAAAATATGGGTAGATAGTACATGATTTACGTAGTGCTATTCTTCGTAATATTGTTTCTCATGCATGAAAAACACTCTAAAATAGAAGAAGTGGAGGGTTCACACTTCTTCTATCTCAGTGACGGAGCTTCTAAGGATGTGTATGATAAAATGCGTAGGAATGGTGTGAGTGACGACAATTTGAAAGAATTCGTCCTCATGGAAGACCAGCTGCTGGGTCTTGAACAAAAAGCTGTATGTTCAGGAATTCCGTACTCTCTACAGGGCAATGGTATTTCAAAAAAAATCAAGGAAACTTTCCCAAACTATAACTTCAACTACCACACGATACACCTTAAACAACTCGCAGAACCCGGAAAGACTATCAACAGAAGAGTTCACTGTTCAACATCTTGAAAAGGTTCCATAAGAGCATTTTATGTTGTGGACTATCCACATCTTCCCATTCGTCAAAAATTGACATGATGAGTTTGTTATCATCAATCTCATCACGTTTTCTAAAAGACAAAGGTGCCATCACACCTCTACTTCTCACAGTTCTAATGTAATCCGCGATGATGTAGATGATGGCGTCGAGGAATTCTTCCTTCGCCATGTCTATCCACGAGTTCCGTTCCGTTCCCCATCGTTGGGTATTATCACCAACCCTGACACCTTGATTATATTTTTTCAATCCTAGCTCTAACCGTCCGGTTAATTCCTCTCGGACGCCCATTTGTATTCAAGTTGTTCCTTCGCTTTAACCAATTTTTCCGATAATCATCCATTTTTTTCTGAGATGGTTCTCTTTTGAAGTTTCTCACGTGGTTCATGATGTAATTCGAAGCCGCGTTCTTGAAGCTACTCTTCATGTTTAGTGGAATACCCGTGGTATTCACTTTGTTCATGAGATATTTCTTTTCCAAAGCGTTCCTTCTTTCAAATTTCCATCTATTCACCATACGCTTTTCCAACTGTTTAACATCACCCTTGAAAGGAAGCCCTGTGCTTTTATTAGGTCGTAAACCATTCATGGCACGTTTCACGTTTTGAACATCCTTATTGAGATTGGGTTTGTAACGCTTGATCCATTTAGAGCCATACTCCTTCTCAAGTTCTTTACGAATTGAGTTAGTATTCAAACCCCGCTTCTTGATTGTCTTTTCACGGAGATTGGAGGTGCGCTTATTAATCGTGTTACGTTGAACCTGTCTTTTGGTGGGTTTAGGTTTGGGTGATGCCGCTTTGGGTGTGCGATACATCTCAATTTTTTTGCATAGAACCGGTTTAGTGTCTTTCGCGTCGAACGGAATCTTTAAAATTTTGGCGATGCGCTGAATTTCTTTCTTGGACATGTTGTTGCACAGCGTCTTATTGATTCTAAACGCGTTACCCTTACCGGATAGAGAAGAGTTTTTGTTTTTGTTTGTATTCCTGAAGGTCTGAACATTGCTCTTCTTCTTTATCATTTCACATATCTCCTTTCTCGTAGCATTCCTTGTTCCATTCTGACCTCTAACTCTAAAGTTCACAATACCAAAGTTCTTAGCGAGATCTACAATTTCGGACCTCTTCATGCGTTCACAAACTTTTCCAGTCACCTTAACCGCTTTCATTTGATTTTCTGTAAGTTTTCGTTTTTTGTAAACACGTTTGACCTTTGTGTTAAGGATTTTAGGTTTCTTGGTCTTCTTAACTTTAGTCTTCTTTGGAGCTTTCATCTTACCTATGAAGATGCCACTATCACCAGACCTATAGAAGTCACGGATCAGATTTGCGGTAGATCTGTACGTGTTCTCAAGAACAGCTGGATTCTTAGCTCCAATGATTTGCACGTTACCAGTCCTGGTCAGATTTAGTGTGTAGCCGTTCATATTCACATACATCATAGGGGAAAGTTCGGGGTTGTAGTTTACTGTGCCGTATCTAGCAAACTTGAATTGTAATCTTTTTAGATCAAACGTTCCGTTAATGTTAAACTGACCACTCAGATTATTGAACTGAATCGGTCCACTGAAAAACGGCTGGCCATTTGTGTAGTTCTCAACGACGTATCGGCGAATGAGCTCGGGTTGCCTCGACATATGACTTACCAAAAATCCACCAGAAAAACGAATCTTCCCATTTTTGTAGATGTTGACACTCACTTTCTGATTTTCACCACGGTCATTGTAAATGATGATCTTGAACTGAACAGTCACGAGAGGTATACTCATGTTACCTTTGAGACCAAGCTCACGTGTATGACTCGATGCAACTTTCTGTGTGCCATACCTACCCAACATCTCAGTGGTTTCTATATAAAGACCCTCGGCGATTTGTGTTTTAGCGAGAGGTCTTCTTCTCATGATTTCCTTTAATTCGAGGACAACATCCTTCTGCCCATATCCACTATCAACACCAGCGTTGAACATACCGGGTCTAAAGGGGGATATTTCAAGCTCAGGTTCGTTGTTAGCGAATAGGGATTCATTAATTTCTGGCATGTTAAACTCATCGAGTTTCCCAAAATTCTCCGCTTCCATCACACTGTTTACAATTTTATTTGTATTCAAATTGGCGAATTCATTTTCGAGTGGAGAATTGTTTTCAAATTGGGCGAAAGTCCGTTTACGGGGAGGGGGTCTACGTTGACGCAGCTCAGTCCTGACAGGTTCACGGAAAGCAGAATGCCTTAGGCGCTCCCTCCGCAACATGTCATTCTCGAGTTCTCTCGCAAAGTTATTATTGTTCGAGTTAGAGTCTGAACTTTGGACATCCACTCCAGATCTTCTTATAAATTCCTTGACCTGTTGGCTCATATTACTATACATGATTATTTTTTTAGTGGTTGTTTCCGATCATGAGTTCCTCCTCGATGATGTCGACTCCATAAAATACTGGTTGTGTAGGGTAATCCCTACCCTTGTAGTTTACAGATTCAGTTTTTACTGTAATTCCATATGCACTGAAAGGTCCCACATAGAAATCTGGGTTGAACAGGTCAGGCTTCTTACCCTTCAAGCTTCTAGCGCAATGGGAGTTATAAGCCTGGACAAAGATGTCCTCTGGAACAAATTTACCCTTTTCCTTAATGACACGAATCGAGTTGAGGAAATGGTGCAGTGTATTTGCCACCATCGCGACCTGGTTCTGAATAATTTTAAAATATCCAGGAACAACATTCCAAATATCACGATCACTGTATTTAGCGGAATAATCCAGGTAAGCTCGGACACATTTCTGTAGGATGGCTGGGAGCTCGACGTCAAGTTTACGATCCATGTGTGGGTCAGCCTCTTGAACCTGTTTGGTAAAGTTCCATGGAAGTATACGACGGAGAACGGAGCCAGACTTGTCGTTCCAGTTGGGGACTTCATTTCCACCCAAAATACCAGGAACCTTCCAGTTAGGGAGGGAGACAGCCTGTTTGTTTTTGATATTTACCGCAATCCCTTCACCCGACACAAGAGACTGAAACTCTGCCTGTTCCAGGGCAAGGTCACCCTTCACCTCTGGTGCGACAAATAGAAAAGCGTCCTTGATGGCAGAGAGACCAAACTTCCTTTCGATGTTGTTACCCAGGGTCTTCACATCACTTGTATCGTAAAACCGTTGGAACACGTTGTTGATGAGAGTAGACTTACCAGATCGTGCAATACCTTTGAAGAATGGAATAACTTGCCACTTGTCCAAATCACCAACATCATAGCAAAGGCGACCACCCACGACATATGCCCACTTACACACTTCCTTTTCAAATCCCTGATAGTTGAGGATTTTGTCAAAAGTTGGTGTAGGAATATCATACCAGTCCTCGACGTTGGAGTAGTCTACAAACTCCTGATCAAAATACTTACAGGAGATAATTGTGGGGTCCAACAGTCTAAAGTCGACACTATCATACGGGTAGAATTTGGAGGTGGGGTGGCCATCATTTTGAGGTCCGTCTTCTTTGCCGATGAACACCCCATTCTTGAAGGACCATACATGTCGTCGTTTTTCGATAACTGGAAACTGTGGATCGATGCAGTTCGTCAGGTGATTGGTCACATCTCTGTAAATGTTCCCCTTACTCGTGAAATTCTTCCAATTGTTAAACTCATCATCCTTGGGTGCGAGAGAGTAAACGAATGAAGAAATTTCAAATTTGGGAACCCACGCCCGTGTCCCATAACCATCAGGGGTCTTGATTTCTTCGTAGCAGTAATCCCGGTAACGACGGTATCCACGTTTCTGTGTTTCGTCGAGGGAGTGAATGATACACTTTTGATACGGAGAAGAAGATTCAATTTCATCTTCATCCATCGCACACGGGTCCGTGAATGAACTGATTAGTGGCTGAGCTGTGGGATTCACGACACGCTCGAAGGCGTTGTAATGTCTCCGGATGTTATCATAACCGTCTTTGAGTTGTTTCACAACATTGTTCACTCTCTTTAGAAGGGTAATACCATTTTCATCCTCCTTTGATTTTATACCAAGTTCACCCATGCGCTTCTTCAGGTCCAACAGGTATCGCCTATGCTTCTCCTTGATTCCTTTCACAACTGGGAGTTCAATTCTCTCTGGTATGGGGTTGTTGTTACTGTCATAGTTATCTTTGTGTAAGAATTGTCTATAACCCAATTCCCTAGAATTCCTGAAATCTCCTGCCCTGAGATCCCAGGCGTTCTCAAAAATTTCCACGACTGTACAAACTTCATCTTCTTTCATCGACTGGATTGACCGTTTCTGTAGCTCCATTAGTGCCTCATACCTGTCCGGTTCCTTATCGATGAAGTGGGTTTCCTCCATTTATAGTACTTACAAATTTTCTCTCTAATTGATTTTCTAAAATTACATTTTGCTCAACATCTTTATCAAAATTTTGTTTTGGGTTTGGAGTTGTTGAGCGATGGTGATCAGGGCGGTACAGACTGTGTCACCATCCTCGGTGGCGAGCAGGGATGTCATGAGGGTGACAACGTCGAGCTCCTCATCCTCATCCTCATCCTCATCCTCATCCTCGTCAATCTCCATGAGCTCATCGTCATCGTCATCATCGATTTCATCTTCAATTTCATCTTCGGGAACAATTTCACCTTCCTCGAGATCTTCAGGGCGAACGGACATTTTATCTAGACAGAGAAAAATTTGATCGCGGAAAGTCGCAGAATTATTTTCTCCGTATATAGTACAAAAACTCTCAAAATGGCCGGTGGTCTTATGCAACTCGTAGCTTACGGTGCCCAGGATGTCTACCTTACTGGTAACCCCGAGGTAACTTTCTACCAGGCGAAATACAAGCGCCACACCAACTTCGCGATGGAGAACATCGAGCAGACTCTCAACGGTAACCCCGGCAACTCCGGCCGTGTTTCCGTGACTGTCGCCCGCAACGGTGATCTCGTCGGTGACATGTATGTCCAGCTTAAGACCGCCTCTTCCGGTGGTTCCCCCGAGTGGGCTGCTGAGCGTGCGATCTCGTCGGTCGAGCTGTCCATCGGTGGTCAGCGTGTAGACAAGCAATACCAGAAGTGGTGGCGTCTCTACACTGAGCTCCACTTCGATGAGGCCAAGAAGGCCACTTACGGTAAGCTCACGACTGCGGATGCGGGCAAGACTGTCTTCCTTCCTCTCCTCTTCTTTTTTAACAGGAATCCCGGGCTCTATTTGCCCTTGATTGCTCTCCAGTATCACGAGGTCCGCATCGATTTCGACCTCTCTTCCACCATGTCGACCCACCTCGACGTCGGCACCTTCAAGGTGTGGGCTAACTACATCTACCTTGACACTGAGGAGCGTCGCCGCTTCGCGCAGAAGGGTCATGAGTACCTGATCGAGCAGGTTCAGCACACTGGTGTTGACACCGTTGATGCCAGCGGCACTAAGCAGATTCGCCTCTCTTACAACCACCCCGTCAAGGAGCTCGTGTGGTGCCTCACTGGTGATGAGGTTGATTCCCTCTGGAACTTCGGTAAGAGCTGCGGTGAGTCCAAGATTGCGCTCACTTCCGGCCCCTCTTCTGCCACTGCCACCACCATGGAGGCCCTCCCCATCTCTGGCGCTACCGGTGCTCCTCTCGTTGTCACCGGTGGTGATGGCACCGCTGCTGTGGCGGCCCGTGAAGCCTGGACTGAGGAAGACCAGGGTGCGATGGAGGAGTTCAAGCTTGTTCTCAACGGCCAGGACCGCTTCAAGGCGCAGGGTGGTAAGTATTTCAACCAGGTGCAGCCCTTCAACCACCACTCCGGCTGCCCCTTCCCCGGTGTCTACGCTTACTCCTTCGCTCTCAAGCCCGAGGAGCACCAGCCCACCGGCACCTGCAACTTCTCCCGTATCGACAACGCGCAGGTTTCCATCACCACTGCGTCCGCGACTAACTGCCCTAACCTCCACATGTTCGCGACCAACTACAACGTCCTCCGCATCCAGTCGGGTATGGGTGGCCTTGCCTTCTCCAACTAAGCATTTAGTCTTAGCTTTTTGAAATAAATTAAATAAATCTTCATTTTTAAAATGCACAATACGAATGCTGTTTAAAAATGATTAGCAGACCTATTTTTCTTGATTAATAATAAACAATGACTCCAGTACTCGTATCCGTAGACAAGGCTGGTGATCTCAAGATCGGTTCGAAAAAGTGCCGTCTCTACAAGAAGGATGAAGTGGTAAAGGTTGCCAAGAAGTATGGCATCAACACTGAAAAGAAGACTGTCAAGCAGCTGTGTGGTTCCATCAAGGGTAAGGCGAAGAACAGCATGAACAATGTGCCTCTCGCGAAGATGTACCCCCAGGCTGCTAAGAAGCGTATGGCTGCGAAGAAGCGTGCGGAAAAGAAGGCTCTTGACAAGAAGGTTGCCGCCAACTTTATGAAGGCCATGACCGTCAAGATTCCCGCACCCAGACCCAGGCCACGCACCCCTAGCCCAGCCACCGTTGCGCGCGCCAGGGCTAACGCTAAAGAGGTGCTACAAAACCGTGTAGGTAAGGTATACAAACCTAAAGCTGAACCTCTGGTCATGATTCTCAACCGGTCGTCTCCTCGTGCAGCGATGCGTATTGCTCGGGAACTCCGTCGTCTTCGCTAAGTCTTCTCCAACAAAATGCTCATACGAAGTATTTTAGTAAAATATCATTAAAAATCCTTTTTAAATATCGTGCACTGCGCTATTTAAAAATGATCATCTCTCTTACAGTCCCTCCACCCTTCGAGGCGAAGTTCCTTCTTTTGTGTGTCACATTTTGGTTTGGTGCTCTCGATGGTCCAGATGGTGCGCTTCTTAGATTGCGCGACTTCTTGTACGGTTGGGTGAGTCACTCTCATCAGACCCTTGACGAGCAGCGACCACCGGAGAAGACATTCTTCTTCATTCGATTCGAAACCAATGTCCCATATTTCTTTCGGATCAGGGGATGAGTAGTTGCGAAGTTTCACCCGGGATTCCATACCCGAATACTGTTCAAAGAATCTTTTTGTCGTGGGAGACATCTTAAAAGTGTGCACCCCCGCTGAGTAAGCCGTTGTTGACCTGGTTTTGAGAAAGTGTGCACCCCCCTCTAAAAGTGTGAGTTTTGAGAGATACGTCGTGGCGCACGACTATGGTGTCGTACTCGACGTCGTGTGCACGAATATGTGGTTTTTAGCACGTTTTCTGTACGCTTTCCCCAGGGGTGTACAGCTCGGTGCAAGGTACAAATGACTTAAACGCAAAAGACAAAACAGAAATATGTTGCGTAAAATTTTTGACATTCTTACTAAAGTTGAAAAGCCTTTACTAGGTCGTTGGAATCTCAAATCATGTGATGAAATTTCAACCTCTATTAACTCCGTATACCAAAATAGAGATCACTGTGGAGATACTATATGCAAAACCCCCAAAAAAGCTTTAGAATATGAGATAAAGGATAAGTGCAATAAATAATCATGTATGAAGTATACACTGACGGAAGCTGTCTAGGGAATCCGGGACGTGGTGGATGGGGTGCCATATCCAAAGATTTCAAATTGTGTGGGGCTCAACCCAACACGACCAATAATGTAATGGAGATGACCGCTATCATCAAAGCTCTTGAACAGTGTTTGTGGATGGAGAAGAAACACGTATGCATAATTACTGATAGCAATTATGTGAAAAATGGAATAACGGGGTGGATACACAATTGGAAAAGGAATGGGTGGAAGACAGCCAACGGTACAGATGTGAAAAATAAGGAGTTGTGGGTGAAGATGGATAATTTGAGACAGGAACTCACCATGATTGAGTGGAGGTGGGTGAAAGCCCATAACGGAAATCCTCAGAATGAGGCTGTCGATAAATTAGCCAGGGAGTGTGCGAAAAATTTATCGCAGTAAGATAGGTCCCATGAGTGTTCAAAAACAAGACGATCACTGTGAATGGTGTGAAAGACAAGAAAAGTTACTTATAAAATGGGCAGAGAAGGCAGCTGGCTATCGGTGGCTACATAATCACGCGCGCCTATTTTATAAGAAACAGAATGACTGGCTGGCATACCCATCAATCATTATAGCCTCGATAACAGGTGTCGGTGGATTCGCTGTTCTTAATCCTAGTGGAAACGAAGGCGCTTCGCCGAATACGAGAGATAACATTATGATCATTCAGTATTTCTTTGCATTTTTGAATGTCCTTGGTGGTATCCTCAGTTCCATAAGTAAGTTTAGTCAAAGTCTTCCTCTTTCCGAGGCACATTCAGCTATGTGTGTCCAATGGTCTAAATTTTACAGGAGTATTGATATGGAGTTGTCTTTGGATGTTAAACATCGTGGTGATGTTGTAGAGTTTATCATGAAGTCACGTGAAGAATATGACAAATTACTTGACGACGCACCCGATATACCAGCTATATCGATTCAGGCATTTCTGATTCAATTTCCGGATAAAGAGAATAAACCTGACGTGTGTAATGGATTGAGTATCGTTGTCAGTGATGATGCAGCATCTTTATCAGGATCCAAACTTGCTGTTTCCAGATGGTTGGGTGCTTTCCAAAATATCACTTCGAATAGAAGAAGGAGTAGAGATATAGAAGTCGACGAATTACAGAGGGTCGACTCAGTATAAATTTTCTCAGTATATCATAAATGTCTATGAAAATTGTCGCATTCTTAGTCACGACAATCATATACGGTGTCATCTACATGATACTTGACAAAACTAACAAAAATGCGTTTGGATTTTCCAGTTGGATAGACCCTTTTTACTTCAGTTTTACAACGATGAGCACAGTTGGCTATGGTGATTACGGTCCTGGGACCGATTTGGCGAAGATGGCTGTGATGTCTCATCAGTTTATTCTGATCGCTGAAATATTGTCCTTGTTTTTTGACAAACCCGTGAAGCCGAAGGTTCCTATGATTCCTCAGATGACGATGCCAAGGAAGATGGTTTAGTCAGGTAGAATGAGTCTCCAATTTGTTCGTATATACCATCTAGCACACCCAAGTGCAAACCTCTGTTAATGGCCGGGATGCAATCATAGTAGTATTTTTTTGACAGGAAGTGTTGGATATATTCACGTGTCGGATTTTCGTTGTTCTGAACCGCGTGCTTACAAGCCTTTTCAATCAGTTCCCATGGGGGTCTTACAGTTGTAGTCGTGCGAGCCATGTCTATGTCACGTACCAAATCTTTAATGTGGCTTAAAGTTTACACTTGTAAGTTTTACGTGGGTGAGTCCCACCGTTATACAATGGGTTAGTAACATAACCGAGTTGCACCGTTCTTATAGCTCAGTTGGTTAGAGCGTGGTGCTTATAACGCCAAGGTCACGGGTTCAAGCCCCGTTAGGAACAGCTTTTAGAATGATTGTCCTCATTGTAAAAGTTGTATTACAAAATATATGGATTTTGCTAGAAAGTTTGTGATGGTTTAATACCCCCACTTAACGTCTTGTACGGTAGCGTTTTTGTATTGTCTTGAAATAAAATTTTCTTGTCCATGATCCCTATGTCCTATTGTGCTCTTGTGAGACCTATCTATTCGCATATAGTTCCTTAGATCCTTGTAGAAGACCCTGGCACCTTCAGCGATAAGGTCTTCATGCTTCATATCCACGTGGTTATCCATGGGGTAAAAATATTTGACGTATTTCTTCATGTTGGGGACGTGAACTAAGTAACACTTTGTGCTTGATATCCATTTCACCTGTTCTATTTCAGTTTCTTCGTTGTGGTAAGGAAGTCTCGACAGACAGTGGAAGAAGCACATCTCGAAATCGTCACCCTTTTTGTCGATGACATCTTGAATTTGTGTATAGAGTTCATTTGATTTCACAATTACGTTATCTTCAAAGATGACTGCGTACTTCAAACCCTGATCAAAACACCTGTCGTAAAATTCCATGTGCCCCATGAAACAACCGATAGCACCCATGTTGAAATACGTAATGTCAGGTCTCTGAACTTCTGTGTTGTAATGCATCTCCACAGCTTTTTTGAAATACCTTGGGTCGATCTTGTCTTCGTATTCTCTCGCTGTCTCAACATCTCTAGTGTCCGGACCATATATGACTTCAATCGGTATATTGGAATCATGGTTCTTAAAAAATCGTTCCTGTCTCAACTTTTCTTTTTTCATCGTCAAGAGGAAGCACTTATATTGATATTTTGGGTTCATCCCAGCCAAGATGTACAAACTGACGATAATCAAAATTATGAACGATATCATACCTACTTAAACAATACATTTTAAATTAACCCATGGACGAAATAATCAATCCGATAGGTTTGGTGAGTTCTATTCTCATCACGATCATGTTTGTTCCCCAAGTTGTGCATGTCCACAAGACCAAAGATACACACGCCATCAATTATACGTTTTTGTGTATAAACCTTCTCGCAAGTGTGATGGGTCTTGTGTACTCCATATACTTTTCAGTCATCCCGATGATCGTGGCCAACACGTCCGCTGGTCTGTTTTCCATATCTCTGATAGGTATGAAATACATTAACGAGCTTAAAGGGGAGACTCGAGATATTGACAGAGAAGTCCCTGCTCCTATAGTGTAGTTGGTTAACACTGTGGACTTTGAATCCACCACCCCAAGTTCAAGTCTTGGTGGGAGCTCTCTCCCCCTCTTAGCTCAGTTGGTAGAGCAGTGGACTGTAGTTCCATTTGTCATTCGTTCGATTCGGATAGAGGGGACCCTTCTCCCATAGCTCAGTTGGTTAGAGCGTGCGACTGTTAATCGCGAGGTCATCGGTTCGAACCCGGTTGGGAGAGTTTTTTAGATGGTGTTTTCCACCATGTAAAAAATTATGTTTGTGTGTAGTATGAGTCAGGGGATACTTGTAGTTATACTTATCTGTTTAATCCTTGTCTTGATTATGTTACTTGGGAGTGTTGGTGCTACCGCTATATCTGTGAATACCCCTCTCGTGTCTACCGCTATAGATGTGAATACCCCTCTCGAGTCTATTAGGATTGGTGAGAGGCTTCCAGGACCTATGGCCTTGTCTGACCATTATCCAGAGCCGACTGGGGTCATTGACGATGGGGTAGGTGTGGTGGCCATTAGTGATCTCCCCGCGGCTGCACAAGAGTCTGCACAATTGGACTGGGTCAAAGATGGTGGGAAAACAATCGTCGATTTAGGAGCAACTTGTGGTGAAATCAAGGTGTTTGACCCAACAAAATTGTATCCCGGTAAGTCTTCAGACCAGTACGCAAATTATTGTAATTCGATGCATTCAAATAGAGAATGCCAAGATAGAACATGTAGTGTTCCTTTAATTATGTATGCGTGTAGAGATGGGTGCACGGATGGTTTACAGGCTTCACAACGTAGAGCACAGATAGGTAAGGGTGCCGAGAGAATCACGTACCAGGAGTATAGGGCTTGGAAGGATGGCACGCCATACCCAGGTTCGGGTGAATCTACATGGGAAAAACACTGTGCATGGAAAGATTTATTGGGATTCGAAGGTTTGGACGCTGGTGTGGAACCCTGTACACAGAACTATAACACACACGAAGCTTTTTAAATCAATTAAAACTACTGAACTTAACAAAAGTAATGTCAACTGTTGTTAAGTTTCTGTTTGCCCCCCTTGTATCTAGAAACCGTAGATATGGTAGACCTCGCTCATCACTTCTCGACCACCCCCCTCCCCCAGTTGACGTCAACAGTGAATGGAATTTTGGTCCATACTCTTGGAAAGTTACAGTCGAAGCATTTGACAAAGATGGAAAAGTTGACCGGGTGTTCATTGGATATAGTCAGAATATGAATATCGCAGACAGGACTGAAGCTGCTTGTGATAGACATAAGAGTAAGGACACCAAATGTGGTGAACCTCAGATGGCTATGAAGGGTGGTGAATGTGATGAAGTGATCTTCATGAAAAAAAGAGGGGTCGACAGATTAATTCCTGTGTTCTAAATTTACATTTTGCAGCACCTATATCCCCACCTCACATAATCTTTCGGGGCGTCTAGACCTTCACTGACTTCGAAGTCTAGACGTGTCAGAACCTCTGTCGGGTGACACTTTACTCTTCCCAGTCCTTTCACTGGATCCACTGTGGGGTTTAGAAGATTTTTTAGTTTTGCGGGTGCTTGCACCTCTCCACTTGTTTTACTGAAAAAGTTATGCGCCATGGAATGACGCAATTCTCTCGGTCCTTCACCTTGTGAAGCCAAAAATGGCACCCATTCCGTGTATTTCATATCCTTGCACGGACCAAATACCGCCCGTTTCAAACATTTATACTTAAAGTCCATATATTTCGGATCAAGGTAGTAATCGGTGGTCATGGGGGAGTCTGATAACGAGTTAATAGCGAAATTTTTTTCTATGATCGCGTCGTCCCATATGGGTTCTATCATGGATATCGGGAATTCTTTCGCAGCACCTTCTTCACCGAACTCTGAGGCTCCTATAGCTTTGTAATCACAATCCATAATTTTATTTTGATTTCCATCTGGTTTCACCCCGTCCCTTTCGAGTGTTTGCTCAGATGATATTGAGTTGTCGGTTTCCCCACTCGCGACTACTCGCTCATCCAAGTTCCAACCCCACCCTTCGGAACCTGTTAGACATTTGTACAACTGTTTGTAATTGTCGTGATACGATATAAACTGATGCTTATAGTTTAATGTTGTCCCAGTTACCTCGTCAGTCTTCGGTTTTATGACTTCACGAGTTTTCGACTTTTTATCACTTCTTATCTGGAATGAATTCAATGCGTCATTTCCACAGTCAATTTTTAGAGAGTCTTTGTCGAATAGTTGTGTCCACACTTCCTTTCCTTGATTTTGCCATTTGATGCTAGTGGGTGACTCGTTTATGTTATCCAGGGCATTGTACGTCCCACCTCCAATATCCTTTATACTGTAACTTTGAGGTCCAGAGTTTGGTAAAACGTCAGACCTATACTCCCACAATATTGCAGATTCTGTTGGACGCCGCCTGTAGTAAGCAGCTGTCGGGAAGTATGGCAGTGGTCCAAAGCCTTCTGTAGATTCTTTACGGGTTTTGAAGCTATAGCTCCGTGGGTCGTCATAGGCTTCTAGTTCTTCTTCTAGCTCGTCTTCAAGTTCCTTCATATAGGCGTCTATCTGTTCCTGCTCCAGTGCTTCAGTCTTTTCTTTCGACCCCGCGAGATACAATCCCACACCAGCTGTTCCTGTGAATGAAAGTATCAACAGGGAGGATACACAACAAATCAAAACAACATTCAGGAGTGCTCCCATTTATATATATAAAGAAATTATTCATCTGA
>Ga0209771_1001119_pt1 | contig 17412 bp, 17 predicted proteins | sample SaaInl59LU_5_DNA_FD_184639 | JGI IMG/M metagenome (GOLD analysis project Ga0209771, IMG submission 184639) | Marine microbial communities from expanding oxygen minimum zones in the Saanich Inlet - ESP_59LU_5_DNA (SPAdes) (version 2) | ecosystem: Environmental > Aquatic > Marine > Intertidal zone... | reverse complement strand
CCCCAAAACAACGCCCGTGTGTGGACACGGGCGTTTAACCTGGTGTGGAGAGGTGATAGCAACAATTTTTCCCACGCCACAACGCCCGTGTGTGGACACAGGCGTTGGCGGGACTGCAGTTGCACCACATTGTTTTTCCCGCTTCAGGCGAGCGTAGCCAGAACTGAGATGGTTTATCACGCTTCAGGCGAGCGTAGCGAGAGAATCATTAACAGTAGGTTTTCTTTAATTAACACGGGCGTATTATCTGTCTACTTCACCGAAAACAATATCTTGAGTTCCTATTATAGTAACTACATCAGCTAACATATGATTTTTAGACATAAAATCTAAAGCTTGTAAATGAACAAAACCTGGAGCTCTTATTTTACATCTGTAAGGTCTGTTTGTTCCATTACTTACAAGATAAACTCCAAATTCTCCTTTTGGTGCTTCTATCGCAGAATAAGTTTCTCCAATAGGTACACTGAAACCTTCTGAATAATATTTAAAATGATGTATAAGAGACTCCATAGATGTTTTCATTTGAGTCCTTGATGGTGGTGTTACTTTTCGATCATCAGTTTTAATTAAACCCTCTGGCATGTTATTTAAACATTGAGATATAATTCTTAGACTTTGTCTCATTTCTTCTACTCGACAAAGATAACGATCGTAACAATCACCTCGCAAACCAACAGGTATGTCAAAATTCATTTGATCATAAACTTCATAAGGTTGAGATCTTCGTAAATCCCAACTTATACCTGAACCACGTAACATTACTCCACTAAAACCCCAATTTAAAGCTTCTTCACCTGAAACAATTCCTATATTAACTAATCTTTGTTTCCAAATTCTATTGTTAGTTAACATCTCTTCAAGTTCATCTATTCGTGATGCAAATTGTTCTGTAAATGTATAAATATCTTTTAATAGACCAACAGGAATATCTTGAGAAACACCTCCTGGGCGGATATAAGCAGCATGCATACGAGCACCAGAAACTCTTTCGTAGAACTCCATCAATTTCTCTCTTTCTTCAAAAGCCCAAAGAAATGGAGTAAGAGCTCCTACATCCATTGCATGTGTAGTTAAAGCTAATAAATGATTTAAAAGACGAGTTATCTCACTAAAAAGGACTCGTATATACTGAGCTCTTAATGGAGCAGTTTGTCCTAAAAGCTTTTCAACAGCAACAGAATAACCATGTTCTTGTGCCATCATCGATACATAGTCTAAACGGTCAAAATAAGGAAGAGCCTGTAAATAAGTTTTATATTCTATTAATTTTTCAGTTCCTCTATGCAGTAGTCCTATATGAGGATCAGCTCTTTCTACGACTTCACCATTCATTTCTAGAACCAGTCTAAGAACACCATGTGCTGCAGGGTGTTGTGGTCCAAAATTTAATGTAAAATTTTTGACTTTTTTTGTCGAAATACCAGTTTCAATAGCCATATCTTTTCATTTTTATAAATATATGTGTTAACACACGAGCGTCGTGAGCTGTGCGTTTCGCTTTAACACACGTGCAACAACGCCCGTGTCCACACACGCGTTGTTAAACACCCGTGAGAAAATTGTCACATGTGTACTAGTACTCGTTGATGTGCTATAGGAGGTATGGCTGAGTGGCTTAAGGCATTGGTTTGCTAAATCAAAGGTAGTTGCTACCCATGGGTTCGAATCCCATTTCCTCCGGGGGATATAGTTCAGTGGTAGAACGCATGCTTTGCAAGCATGAAGCCATCGGTTCAAATCCGATTATCTCCACGCTCGACCTCAGTTGCGAAGCAACTGGTGTCAGCCCGCAGGGCTGGCTCGACTCTACGAGTAGAGTCCCGCCACGCCTGTGTGTGACACGGTGCAACTCACGCGTGTTTATTGTAACAATTTTTTTAAGTCCGACGCAACACGCAACACACGGGCGTGAAAAAAATTGTCACACACAGGCGTGCATGCGTTTAGGGTGATTAGCTCAGTGGTAGAGCATCTCGCTTACAACGAGAAAGTCAACGGTTCAAGTCCGTTATTACCCACGCCTGTGTGTTTTTAGGGGAAATGGCTCAGTTGGTTAGAGCATCGGCCTGTCACGCCGGAGGTCGCGGGTTCGAGCCCCGTTTTCCCCGTTAAAAAGAAAAATAATGTTTAAGATATTTTTAGAATTAAAATACCGATTACAATACTCCGCATGTTCTTTTCTGTTCACCTTTATAACATGTTATTTATACTCTAACGAACTATTACATGTCTTTACTAGATTTATGTACTCGAAAAAATTTATATTTATAGATATGACTGAGGGTTTTAGAATTAATGTTTTTATTTCGTTTTTTACAACCTTTTTTTTGATCTTACCCTTTGTAGTATATAATATTTTTTCATTTATTAGTCCTGGACTATATAGTTCACTTCGAAAGAACATTATATCCAATGTTTTATATATACTTAATTTTGTTTATCTAGGTGCATTTATAATGTTATTTATTATATTTCCAGTTATTTGTTCTTTCTTTTTAGGTTTCGAACAAAGAGACGCCCGGGTTGTTTTTTTACCTCGAATATCATTTTATATATATTTTGCCTTAAATTTATTGGGAAGTTTCTTAGTAATAATCTTTTTAGTCATTCTATTTTATTTTTTAATAGATTATGAATATATTAAAGTTAAAACTGTTCTTTACTTAAGAAAATATTCATATGTTTTTATTCTACTAATTTCAGCTTTCTTTTCTCCTCCAGATTTATTAAATCAGTTACTATTATCTACAATCTTAATTATTCTTTATGAATGTTTTGTTTTTTATAGTATACTGGTTAATGTAATAAGTAATTACCATGAACTCTAATACGCCCGGATTGGAACTTGCCATTTGTCATTACCACAGTTTAAATACTGTTGAACGAAATCAAATTAAAAAGTCACTTAAAAAGATAAATCCAGAAATAAAAATGAAAATAATAAAAAATAAGTCGAGCCCAATCCTTTGGGGTGACCGCGAGGGGTCGAGCCAATTTTTCCCACGCCACAACGCCCGTGTGTGGACACAGGCGTTGGCAGGACTGCAGTTGCGAAAGCAACTAGGGTCGAGCCAGCCCTGCGGGCTGACACCAGTTGCTTCGCAACTGAGGTCGAGCCCCGCAGGGGCGGGACTCTACTCGGTAGAGTCGAGCCCAGTTGCTTTCGCAACTGCACTTCACACAATGGAGTCAAGCTTATCGACCCCACGCGGTCACCCCAAAGGATTGGGCTCGACTCTACCGAGTAGAGTCCCGCCCCTGCGGGGCTCGACCTCAGTTGCTTCGCAACTAGTCTCTACTCCTGTGGAGTCGACTCACCGGGGCCTGCCCAAAGGATTAGACTTGAAAACAAATTATTTAAAAAATTATTTTAAAGGGTATACTTGCACTTTTTATTCAAACTCTTATCAAATTCTTAATAAATCTTTTATTTCTTTCATTAAGCGACAACCTAGCCTATTATTACTTGAGCTAGTAGTACCAGGAAAAGACGTATCACCGTTATATTCAAATTCCAAGACTTTTTCTATAAATCACTTAGATGCGCAAAAATTGTCAGAAAAAGAAATATTATATACACAACTTTTAAAACAAAAACAATTGCCGATAATTCAATCTCTTTATTTCATGAGTAAGGCGCCGGGAGTTAGTTAACACGGCGTTTTTTAAACCCGCAACGCCCGTGTTGTGACACGGGCGTCTCACCCACAATACAATTTTTTTCACGCCCGTGTGTTCAACAATTTTTTTCAACACACGGGCGTCCCTATTTAAAACAAAAAAATAAAATGACAAAACGTTCTTCTTTTAAAGTAAAGTCTTGTAAACAAACAAAAAGTTATTTATGGAATTCTAATATTTTAACCCAGAAACAAAAATACAAAATAGCAAAAATTGTAAAATTACAAAAAAGACAAAAAACATTCATAAAAAAATTAAACGCTAAGCGTAAGTTAGTTTTTTTATATGGTAGACTGTCTAAAAAAACAATAAAGTCTCTTAAAAAACAAGCAGTAAAAATAAAGAGCAATTCAACAACAGGAGTAGGTAACAAATTATTGTGTCTATTGGAAAGACGTTTAGATAGTTGTTTATTTAGAATTAACTTTTTTCGCAGTTTTTCAGAAGCAAGACAATATATTAACCACGGTCACGTATTAGTTAACTCTAAAGTGGTTAATGTGTGTAGTTTTATGTTAAAACCTGGTGATATTATTTCGATTAAATACCCTACTTCTCTTGAGGAAATAAATAATATAAATTCTTTAAGTAATTTGCTGTTCAAGTTTCAAACGTACAAAACTATAAATTCAAAAATAAAAGATTTATTTAAAAAAAAACTCGCCTGTGTCAACACGGGCGCCCCGGGTGGCCCTGGCGGGAATAGACGTAGAGTCGAATCACCTAGAGGTAGAAAAAGGACTTCACACCGTAGCTCAGGGAGGAGCTTTTTGAAAAAAAAACCGCAACACTTAGAAATTAATTATAAAACTTTAACCGCAATTTATTTATATACACCCCAGCAAATTCAATATCCTACTTCTATAGATGTTGATTTAGCTTTAAGATATTATATTTAAATGTTTATATTAGAGCTTAAAAGTTATAACTTTATCAAATAAAGAGATTTCAATATTAGACAGATGTCTAGGTATAAAGATTGGACGTTTACGAAAAACATAAGAAGTCACTGAGATTTATGTGTATCCATAAGAAAACTTGAACACGTTATTTAAAATAACTAAACTCAGCGAATTGAAACATCTAAGTAGCTGAAGAAAAGAAATCAACCGAGAAACCGTTAGTAGCAGAGAGCGAAAATGGAAATGAAAAGGAATAGCCAAAGAAGGTGTAGCCCTGTACTTTTCGTCATAGTATCTAGTAAAACAATTTGTTTGAATTTGGGGGACCACCCTCTTTACTAATAATCTTTATAACCAATAGTGAACAAGTACCGTGAGGGAAAGATGAAAAGAACCCTATAAAAGGGAGTGAAAAGATCCTTAAATCTAATTTAAAATCAGTTGATAAACAACGTACCTTTTGCATAATGGGTCAGCGAGTCAATTAATGAAGCAAGCTTAAAAAGGAAAGCGTAATGAAAATGTTTAAGTTTTATTGATTGAACCCGAAACCAGGTGATCTAGCTATGAACAGGTTGAAGAAAGAGTAACATCTTTTGGAGGACCGAACTCGTGTATGTTGCAAAATACTGAGATGATTTGTAGTTAGGGGTGAAAGGCCAACCAAACTTGGAAATAGCTGGTTGTCTGCGAAATCTATAAAGTAGAGCATATTTTTAACTTTATTAAGGGGTAGAGCTCTTAATGGACTAGGGTGGCCCAAAGCCTTACCAACTCCAATGAAACTTCGAATACTTAATAACGATGAAATAAGACAGACTTTAGGTGCTAAGGTCTAAAGTCAAAAGGGAAACAGCCCAGATTGTATTATAAGGTCCTTAATAGTTTTTTAGTGGTAAAGGAAGTGATAAAGCTTTGACAACCAGGAGGTGGGCTTGGAAGCAGCCATCCTTTTAAGAAAGCGTAATAGCTCACTGGTCTAGCTTTATTGCGCCGATAATGTATCGGGGCTCAAAAAACTTACCGAAGAAACAATTTCTCAGCCTAGAAGGCTGAGTAAGGTAGCAGACCGTTCTGTATAAAAAAAAAGGAGACTTAATCAGAAGTGAAAATGCTGACATGAGTAGCGTAAAATCATGTAGATTCATGATGGCCGAAAGTTTTAGGTTTTCTGCGCTTCGTTAAACGGCGCAGTAGTGAATTGGCCCCTAAATAAAAAGAGGAAACTTTTAATGATGGGTTATAGACTTGACAAATAGTAAATGCTTATAACATTTTTGGATCTATGTTATTTGAGAAATATTTCAGGAAATAAATCTATAAAAAACCGTACTTAAACCGACACAGGTAAACAGGTTGAATAAACTAAGGCTTTGAGACAATTTAGTCGAAGGAACTCGGCAAAATAACCCTGTAACTTCGGAACAAAGGGTACTTGAAAAAGTGGCACAAAAATGGGGGTGGCGACTGTTTATTAAAAACACAGGACGCTGCAAAATGTATGATATATAGCGTCTGATACCTGCCCGGTGCTGGAAGTTTAAGAGCAGAGGCTAAAGGTCCCTGCTTAATGCCCAGTAAACGGCAGCCGTAACTCTAACGGTTCTAAGGTAGCGAAATTCATTGGCACCTAATTAGTGTCCTGCATGAATGGTACAACGATTGCCCTGCTGTCTCCGGCTAAAGCTCAGCGAAATTGAATTCTCCGTGAAGATGCGGAGTATTAACGATTAGACGGTAAGACCCTATGCACCTTTACTATAGGTTTACAGTGGAAATAAAAATAAAGTGTGTAGGATAGGTGGGATACATTGTAAATCTTGAAATACCACTCTCTTTCTTTTTACCTCCTAAGTGTTAACAACACTGTATGCTGGGTAGTTTAACTGGGGCGGTTGCCTCCTAAAGAGTAACGGAGGCGTGCAAAGGTAAGCTCAAGCTGGTCGGAAATCAGTTGTAGAGCGTAATGGTATAAGCTTGCCTGACTGTAAGACCTACAAGTCGAACAGAGACGAAAGTCGGCCATAGTGATCCGGGAGTTCTATGTGGAAAGGCTCTCGCTTAACGGATCAAAGGTACGCTAGGGATAACAGGCTGATAACTCCCAAGAGCCCTTATCGACGGAGTTGTTTGGCACCTCGATGTCGACTGATCACATCCTGGAGCTGAAGAAGGTTCCAAGGGTTCGGCTGTTCGCCGATGAAAGTGGTACCCGAGTTGGGTTTAGAACGTCGTGAGACAGTTCGGTTCCTATCTGTCGTTATATAAAGTGAAAAAATCGATTTCTAGTACGAGAGGACCGAAATGGTTTAACCACTGGTAAACGGTTGTCATTCCAATGGCATGCCAATTAGCTACGTTAAGACAAGAGAACTACTGAAAGCATCTAAGTAGGAAACTTTTTTTAAAATAACTTTCGATAACGCAAAAGAGATTTAAATATAGGCGATTATTTTCCCTTCGTAAGAACTATTAAATCGAGCTAACGTCCGTGTGTGGAAATATAAACGTATAAAAGAAACGACCGTGTGTGCAAGTCAACAATCGGGCTACGGTCTTGAGCCCGATTGTCATGCTGTTGTTGAACAAGCTGTACACCCGGCAAGTGCGAAAAAAAAAAAACATGCAAGTTAAATTCATATCCCTTTGTGTTATTTTATTTTTATTAGGTATTTGGGGAATATTTTTAAATCGAAAAAACATTATTATTATGTTAATGTCTATCGAACTTATGCTTTTGGCTGTAAATTTGAATTTTGTTATTTTTTCAGTATACTTAGATGATATGATTGGTCAATTATTCGCATTATTAGTTTTAACTGTTGCTGCAGCAGAATCAGCTATTGGTTTGGCTCTTTTAGTAGTTTATTACCGGATTAGAGGAACTATTGCGGTAGAGTATATAAATTTAGTAAAAGGGTAACTCTTTACATATCAATACAATAATAATAAAGTGATATCATTATATATAAGAACTCTAGGTGTTTCTAATGTCTAAATTCATCATAAGATGGTTATTTTCAACGAACCACAAAGATATTGGAACTCTTTATTTAATTTTTGGAGCAGTATCAGGAGTTCTTGGTACTTGTTTTTCAATGTTAATTCGTATGGAATTAGCACAACCAGGAAACCAAATTCTTAGCGGTAACCACCAGCTTTACAACGTCATCATAACAGCACACGCTTTTTTGATGATTTTTTTCATGGTGATGCCTGCAATGATAGGAGGTTTTGGTAACTGGTTCGTACCCATACTTATTGGAGCACCAGACATGGCATTCCCACGTCTAAATAACATAAGCTTTTGGTTATTACCACCATCACTTATCTTATTATTAAGTTCTGCTTTAGTAGAAGTTGGTGCTGGTACAGGGTGGACAGTTTATCCACCACTGAGTAGCATTACAGCACACTCTGGAGGTGCTGTAGACTTAGCGATTTTCAGTCTTCATTTATCAGGTGCAAGTAGTATTTTAGGTGCTATTAACTTTATTACAACAATCTTCAATATGCGTGCTCCAGGAATGACAATGCATAGACTACCATTATTTGTATGGTCCGTTTTAATTACTGCATTTTTACTATTATTATCACTTCCAGTACTTGCAGGAGCAATTACAATGTTGCTTACAGACCGTAACTTCAATACTAGTTTCTTCGATCCAGCAGGAGGTGGTGATCCAATCTTATTTCAGCACTTATTTTGGTTTTTCGGGCACCCTGAAGTTTATATCCTAATTTTACCAGGTTTTGGTATTGTTAGTCATGTAGTAAGTACATTTTCAAAAAAACCTGTTTTTGGTTATTTAGGAATGGTTTACGCAATGCTTTCAATTGGTGTTCTTGGTTTTATCGTATGGGCTCACCACATGTTCGTAGTTGGGCTTGATATTGATACACGTGCTTATTTTACAGCAGCTACAATGATTATCGCAGTACCTACAGGTATTAAGATTTTCTCTTGGATTGCTACAATGTGGGGTGGAAGTATCACGCTACGTACACCTATGCTTTTTGCGATAGGATTCATCTTCTTATTCACTCTTGGAGGTTTAACAGGAATTATCTTATCAAACTCTGGAATTGATATTGCCCTTCACGATACTTATTACGTCGTTGCTCACTTTCATTACGGTCCGCCGTCTAATTTACACTATACTATGGGTTTGTAGCGACGACCCGCGGTTATCTAGTCCCTGGGTCCCTGACCCAGACCGCTAAAGCACGGAACTTACCGACCGACCGAAAGGAAGGCGGGACATCAGGATGTTCTGAAAGCACCCCTGAAATAGTGGGGTGCAAGCTAAACGCAGAGTATGGCCAGGTTAACGAACCCCTTACCAAAGCAACATGTGGCATTCGAAGTAGCCCCCAGTACCAAACTGGGCTCTCATCGGGCAACGGGATTTACGTAGTGTCCCATTGGCCGGACTGGACGAGGAAGGCAGTCTTCCGTATAGAAGGTAAAGTTGTGGGGAGCCTAACCTCTGCACGCAGTATACGTAAAGAATTCGGGATGGCCTACGGGGGGAAATCCCTAAGGTCACGGAGCTTTCGTAGTACCACATTCTGTGGGAAGGGAAGCAGCCCAATCTTTAACAGGGAAGTTCCTACGGGCTCAACCCAAATGGTTAAAGACCCAAACTCAGGTAAATGGCGTAACGTGCTCCGTTTCATATCAGATCCGGAAACACTGAAGGCCGCGTACCTGAAAATCAAATCGAAACCGGGAAATATGACGCCAGGGCCAGACGGGAAAACTACCCTAGACGGCCTATCCATGCAGTGGTTTACAAACACCGGAAAGGAGATCGGTTCAGGATCATACCAACCAAAACCGGTGAAAAAGAAACACTTACCCAAACCAAAGGGCGGCTTACGCCCACTCGGGATTCCTTGCCCTCGGGACAAAATTATCCAGGAGGCGGCACGAATGGCACTAAACACCATCTTCGAACCCACGTTTTACGACTGCTCACACGGCTTTCGGGCAGGACGGTGTTGCCACTCGGCACTCCACCAAGTAAAATTTAAGTTCGGACAGAAAAAAAAAAATATAACAAAGTGTTTCGACTCATTAGATCACCATATCCTGGCAAAACTCCTAGCGTCCAAGATTGATGATAAGGGATTCATGGACCTTTACTTCAAGTGGGTAAAAGCTGGTTACGTGGAAGGAAAACAATTCATACCATCCGGAAACTCAGGATCCCCCCAAGGCTCCTTAATCAGCCCAGTGCTATCCAACATCTACCTCCACGAATTGGATCGATTTATCATTGAAGTACTACAAGCGGATTTTCATCTCGGAAATCGAAGAAAACAAAACCCTAAATACACAAAAATACTCCGGGGCGGGAAGGGTTCAGCGAAGCAAGCCTTCAAAACAAATGTTCCGTCAATGGACTATATGGACCCTGGTTTCAAACGACTGCAGTACGTACGCTACGCCGACGAAAAAAAAAAAAAAAAAAACAAAGGCGGACGCAATGAAACTTCGTACACAAGTACAGGATTTCCTCGCAAAGGAACTAAAACTGGAACTAAATATCGAAAAGACAAAGGTAACCCACACGGGAGACAACACCCTTTCCTTCCTCGGTACGAACATCCGAATCGTTCCACCTAGCAGGTTTCCTCGATCTAAGAGAAAGGACGGGATGATCACCAAGAAAGCTATGCGTCCCCAACTTCGGCTACCTTTGAAACGTCTCTGCGATAAGTTAAAAGCACTTGGTTACCTCCACGCGAGACGGGGATCTCCAACTCGTGTGGGATGGTTGACCGCTTTTAGCCCGGCCCAGATAATAAAACACTATAATGACGTATACCGGGGATATGCTAACTATTATTCATTCGTGGACGACAAACCACTCCTCAATCGCATTGCTTATATTTTTAAGTACAGTGCAGCACTGACCCTTGCATCAAAACTTCGACTAAGAACGAAACGGAAAGTGTTCAACAGATTCGGGAAAAACCTGACGATCCACGACGGGAACAATAAACCCATCATTAGTTTCGTAGGTTACAAGCACAGCAAAAAAGTCTTTAAGTCTGGGAAGGCACGCCCACTAAACCCCGACACAATGACTCCACGCCCGCAACGCACCGATAACGTAACTAATGCCAAAGAATGCTGTATTTGCGGTGTAAAAGAAAAATTACATATGCACCACGTCAAGCATCTTCGAAAAATGGGTCGCAGCACTGCGGATAACCCTCTGAAGGCCCAAATGGTTCGGATCAATCGAAAACAGATCCCGGTCTGTCTAGAGTGTCACATAAAAATCCATAAAGGGAAATACGACGGTATGGCGATCAAATCCTTCCCGGGAGCCAATGCAAAACCGAGTTAGCAGATTTGAATATCGTAAGATATTGGGGTCAGCCCACAAGGCTGACATGGGGGGAAAGCCGTATGTGGCGAAAGCTGCACGTACGGTTTGGAGGGAGCTTTCTGGCACCTAAAGTTGCAGAGCGACCATGGTCTGGCCAGCGACCCTACTTTTATCAATGGGAGCTGTATTTGCTCTTTTTGCAGCATTCTATTACTGGATAGGAAAGATTACAGGTCTTCAGTATCCAGAAACTTTAGGACAAATTCATTTCTGGCTTACATTTATCGGGGTTAATATTACTTTCTTCCCTATGCACTTCTTAGGGTTAGCAGGAATGCCTCGTAGAATACCAGATTATCCTGATGCTTATGCTGGATGGAATGCTATTTGTAGTTATGGTTCTTATTTATCTGTGTTAAGTGCTGTTGTTTTCTTTTACGTTGTTTATGCAACACTAACAGGAAACGACAAGTGTGCAAATAACCCATGGGAAGAATCAGAAGAAGCTGCAACAACTTCACCAACATTAGAGTGGTTGTTAGGAAGTCCACCAGCTTTTCATACTTTTGAAGAAATACCTGCCATAAAAGGTTTAAAAGATCAAGTGAAATTGTAATAGTCTTTTTTGTTTATTCTGGTATGCCGCCACCACAGCTGGACGTTTTGCGCACTACTAGCACACCTTGTGGCACACCACGGCCTGTCAACACGGGCGTGGCGCCCGTGTCACACACAGGCGTGTCAGCCCCAGTTACTTCGAACTGCAGTCTAGTCTAAATACCGACCTGGAATTAGCTCACTTGGTGAAATTGGTAAACACGACAGACTTAAAATCTGTTCCTTTTAGGTTATCGGTTCAAGTCCGATAGTGAGCAGCTACAAACAACCAATTAAACGAGCTACGCGCGTGTGTCTAGCCACACGCCGCCAATTCACACACGGGCGCTTAAAAAAAATTGGCAGGCGTGGCGTACAATCGCAATTTTTTTAAGCGCCCGTGTGTTTGTGCAACAACAATTTTTCAAACGCCTGTGTGTTGGAAAAATTGTTACGCCCGGGTTTAAATTGTCAGATCAACACACGGCGTTGAACGCAGGCTCACGGCGCTGAGCTGTGTGAGAAATGCTATTTGTGTTAATACACGTTTGAGTATTCTTAGCTTAATGGATAGAGCATCAGCCTTCTAAGCTGAGGGTTACAGGTTCAAGTCCTGTAGGATACAATAAGAGTACTCTAAGTACTTAAGCGTAGATGCCCGTCAATCACGCCACAACGCCCGTGTGTGGACACGGGCGGGGCGTGAAAAAAATTGTATTGTGGGTGGGACTGGAGTCCCGCCACGCCTGTGTGTGACACGGGCGTTGCAGCCTTTAAAAAAAATTGGCAGCGCTTAAAAAAATTGCAGCGTTAAGCTAATTGAAGAGCCTGCTTTAAAATTGTAGATTTTAGTTTGTTTGTAGCATTATTTTGATATTCTTCAAGAACTGCTTTACGAAAACTAAGAGCTATCGTTGTTTGTAGTTTTTCTTGTAAAATGTTTTGAGAACGAGCTGATGACTGTAACTTGTTATAAGTTAAATTGTAGTTTTTTATTTCTAAATTTTTTTCATGAGCATCGTTTATTTCTTTTAAAAAAGTCACTAATTTAGAAGAAAGCCAAAGAAGAAAATCTTTATCCTTTATTCGTTTTTTATGTTCTTGATACAGTTCAGTAAGAAATGTTTCTTCAAGATCTAAAAAGTTTTGAAGAGATTTTTCTAATAAAAGATTTCTCTCATCTAACATATCTCTTATGCTGTCACTAAACTGAGAATAAAAAGAATAAATAAAAGCAATAAAACATAACAAAACTATAGTTTCCTCATTATATATTAAGATTTGTTTAGAAGAGAAAACTATAAAAAGTAAGAAGAAAAAGCGATTAAAATTGATTTCTATCATAATAAGGTATTATATTCTCTCGTTTAAAAAAACATGTAATTTATATTCGCTGACAATCGCTGCGTCTTAAGCCCGATGTAACGCCACACGCCTGTATGTGACAACGCCTGTGTGTGCAATGCAGGCGTGCGTGTTAACGCCCGTTTGAGAAGCTGTCTAGATGCTAGAAAAAAGTGTAGCAATGTACATTTTTTCATACATTTCTCCATCTACTTTACTTGGTGGAAGAAGTGTAACTAAATTATTCAAAGTTTTATTAGTAACTATACTTTGATGACCTAATGTAGTCATATATTTTTTATTAGTGTCTAATAATTCTTTCTTATTCATATTTGATAAACTTGCTTGCGCCCACTCTCCTGTATTCTGAAAATTTTCAGTAAAAAAACTACGAAAATTCTTAAAACCATCTGCAGAAAGTTCGCCTTGACTTAAGCTTACTTTTTTATTTTCTTCTTGCCACGCTGATTGTGTTACTCCCCCTAAATATCTACTGCGGACTTTTAAAACTCGACTCATTTTAGGTAAAAAAGTTTTAGCTAAAAGAAGATAAAATCCTAAAAAGAAAAAAGATAACCAAAAAAACTGAGACAAAAATGTAACTTTATCTAACTGAGGCATTATTTTTTTTTTTTTTCTTATTCGTTGCTCTTACAAGTAAGCTCAAATCTATCAGGGTAACAGGATTTGAACCTATGACCTTCTGTACCCAAAACAGACGCGCTACCTCTGCGCTACACCCTGTTGCGGGTAACGGGAATCGAACCCATATCCTCTGCTTGGAAGGCAGATAATTTACCTTTAATCCATACCCGCATGGGAACGGCAGGATTCGAACCTGCGAAGAATATCAATAGATTTACAGTCTATCGCCTTTGACCGCTCAGCAACATTCCCTAGGTTAGAGACGGACTTGAACCGTCATTACAGGATTTGCAATCCAATACATTACCTTTATGTTATCTAACCTTTTGTAGGCAAATAACGGGAATCGAACCCGTATTTTCAGAGTCACAGTCTGATACTTTAACCGTTAAGTTATATTTGCCTCGGATAGGGCGGGATTCGAACCCACGGGTTGCGCAGCAACCTTCAGTTTTCAAGACTGATACCTTAAGCCACTCAGACACCTATCCTTTTAGGTGTGAAGGGATTTGAACCCATGACCGGTAGGTTAAAAGCCTATTGCTCTACCACTGAGCTACACACCTATACGGATAGAGGGATTTGAACCCCCACGCCAAAGGCACTAGAACCTAAATCTAGTATGTCTACCGTTTCATCATATCCGCTGAGCCTAGTAGGACTCGAACCTACGACATTATCGTTATGAGCGATATGTTCTAACCATTAAACTATAGGCCCTACATATGTTCGTAGTTAACTACGTTCTGTTAAGAAACACGGGCGTTATTAGAATACGAAAAGTATTAAGAAAGCCATCATTAAAGCGAATAAAGCAATAGCTTCTGTTAAAGCGAATCCTAAAATTGCATAACCAAATAGTGTTTTTGTTAATGAAGGGTTACGCGCTACAGAACTAATGAATGATCCAAAAACAATACCAATACCTGCTCCTGCTCCTGCTAAAGCTATTGTTGCACACCCAGCACCTATTAATTTTGCTCCTTCAGCCACTATAGAGAGTGTGCATTAACGATTAAACTATAATGTTTTTATCTTCGCTTTTTTCGAAGACGGCATCCATTATAAGGAATTCCAGTAATTTCATGAATTTCTGTTATTTTGATACCTGATGACTTTATTCCTCGTATTGCATTTTTTTTAGAGTAGCCTAATCCCTTTACTTTAACTTGTACGTGTTTTATTTTCTTTTTTCTGCATTTCTTACCTAGTGCGTACCCTACTTGACGTGCAACAAAGCTACCTTTCTTTCGAGAGTTTTTAAATCCTATAGATCCTCCAGAAGCCCAAGCAATAGTGTCACCTTTAAAGTTGGTTACATTTATTAATGTGTTGTTGAAAGTTGTATGAATGTGTATAAAATAGTTTTTTTTCGGTTTATGACAATTTTTTTCAACACGCGAGCGTAAAAAAAATTGTGGCTCAACAGTGTGTTGGGAAAAATTCTTAAAAAAAATTAGTCCACCGTGTGTTGGGGCTCGGTTTTTACCCGTGTGTTGGGGCTCGGTTTTTAGTTGAGTCGTTAATTTTTTCATTTATTTTAGTTTTCTTCTAGACCCGGGCGTCTTCAACCACGGGCGCCGTCATTTTTTTTCTGAATAACAAACATTATTCCTCTTTTTTTAACAGTTTTGGCATTAGTATGAGTACGTTGTCCACGAACAGGTAATTTTTGTACATGACGAAACCCTCTATAACAACCAATTCGTATTAATCTTTTAATATCATCTTTAATCATTTTTTTAAGCTCTGAACCAATATAATAATTTTGATTTACAGATTTTATTAACATATCAGTTTGAGTTAATGATAGTTGATTTACTCTTAAATTGGGATTTAATCCCAATTTATCACATATTTGATTTGCTTTTAATTTACCTATACCGATAACTTCTTGTAATTCTTGACGGATTTTTTTATTATCTCGTAAAGAAGTGTTAAAAATATAAACCATTATTTTCTTTTTCCTATTTTTAAATTGATTATTTCTCCTCTATATCTAATACCTTTTCCTTTGTATGGTTCAGGGTTTTTTAAAGCTTTAATTTTTGCAGCTGTTTGCTTAAGCATACTCCAACTAATACTATAAAGACATAGATGGTTTGCTTTAGTGGAAAAGGCTCTAACATTATCAGGTAATTCATATTTTATTTTATGACTAAACCCTAATTTAAAATAAAGTAACTGTTTATTTATTGTTACTTTATAACCTATTCCTACAATATCCAAATGCAATAGATATCCTTGAGATACTCCAAGTATCTCGTTTTTTATCAATGAACAGATAGTTTTAATTAAAGACCGAGCCCGCTTTGCGGGTTGCACTCCACAATTGTCAACACACGGGCGTGGGCCTAATTGTCGAGCCCCGCAGGGGCGGGACTGCAGTTGCGAAAGCAACTGGGGTCGAGCCCCGCAGGGGCGGGACTGCAGTTGCGAAAGCAACTGGGGTCGAGCCCCGCAGGGGCGGGACTCTACTCGGTAGAGTCGAGCCCAATCCTTTGGGGTGACCACGTGGGGTCGAGCCCAATCCTTTGGGGTGACCGCGTGGGGTCGAGTCTCGTGGGGTTGCAAAGCAACTGACAGAGTAGACCCCCGTGTGTTAAACCCGGGCGTGCTACCTAGTGCCCCCTGAAAAACAACTAATCCGCGGGCGTCTAATTTTTTAGTTTCTATAGTTGAAGTACCTAGTGGTCCTTTAATCGAAAGAAGAGGCTCCGAAGGAACGGAAAGATTCCAACTCATAGATACATCTTTTATATCAAGTTTTACTGAAATTTTTTTCATTTTAAATTACTTTACATAATACTTCTCCACCAACATTCAAAGATATAGCAGTTTTGTGAGAAATTATACCTTTTGGTGTTGAAAGAATGATAAATTCGAAAGAATTAGACGCTGTGCTTAATTGCAGAGATTTTACATTTTTGTAAACTCTACAACCAGAAGAAGATATTTGTTTTATATTTTTGATCACAGGCTGAGAGTCTTTATATTTTAATAATATATAGATGCCCGGGTGTTGTTGCATGGTTGCTGAGGGCTCAATCTTGCCATAACCACAAATAAATCCTTCTAAGAATAATAAATTAAGTATCTTGATTGAACATTTAGAAAAAGGTGTTTTAATCATACCTTTTCCAGCACGTTGTCCGTTTTTTATATTAGCAAATAGTTTTGTTAGTGTTCTCATTACCAGCTAGATTTAAAAACTCCCGTTAGGAGTCCGTTAGACGCTAATTCTCTGAAACAAATTCTAGATATTCTAAATTGCCTGTAAACACTTTTAGGGCGTCCAGTTAAGATACAACGATTTTTAACTCTAGTAATTGAACTGTTTCTTGAAAGTTCGCATAATTTTACAGAAGCTTTTAGCTTTGAAGCAAGTGAAATAGTAGCGTTTTTTATTATAGACTTATAAATAGTTCTCTTTACTTCATATTTATGAAAAAGAGTTCGTCGTTTTTTATCAATTTTTATTTTATTTTTCATTAAGTTTAGTTTTTAACACACGTGACCCAAGCGCAGCGCCCGTGTGTTTGTGCAACAATAACAACAACGCCCGTGTGTTATGTTACTGGTAATTGAAATCCACTGAGTAACAGCAAAGTTTCTTCTTTAGATTTTGCTGTTGTAACAAATGTAATATCTATTCCATTCAAATTTTCAAAAAGATCATAATTTTCTTCTAATTCAGGAAATAAAAAAAGATCTTTTAGACTGACAGTAAGAGTAGAAACCCGACAATTTTCCTCACGCCCCGCCCGTGTGTTACAATTTTTCCCAACAGTGTGTTGAAATGTAAAAAAAATTGTCGAGCCCAATCCTTTGGGGTGACCACGTGGGGTCGAGCCCAATCCTTTGGGGTGACCACGTGGGGTCGAGCCCAATCCTTT
>Ga0209771_1001114_pt1 | contig 17432 bp, 19 predicted proteins | sample SaaInl59LU_5_DNA_FD_184639 | JGI IMG/M metagenome (GOLD analysis project Ga0209771, IMG submission 184639) | Marine microbial communities from expanding oxygen minimum zones in the Saanich Inlet - ESP_59LU_5_DNA (SPAdes) (version 2) | ecosystem: Environmental > Aquatic > Marine > Intertidal zone... | reverse complement strand
ACGAAAATAATTAACTCGTTTTAAGCCAGCCGGTAATACTGAGCCTATCTCTGTGTGCTTTTAATACTTCATGAGGGATTTTTTGACTTTCAAAAATAACCATCCTACCTGCTAAAGGCGGGACTAGTACGGTTTGCTCCACACCGGCACCCTTTATATAAAGGGCTAGCGCGCCACCGTATGTTTCCGTCCAATCTTCTGGATTTAAATAAAATGCAATAGAAAGTTTTCTTTTGTGATCATTTTGAAAGCTGTCTAAATGCCTTTTATATCCAGTGCCTGGAGGGTACAAGGCATAATGGAATTCTGTCTGAAGTATTCCTAAAAAACAGGTCCTATTCAAATAGGCTACCAAATCATTTAATCTTTTAAAGAATAAGGTTTCTACTTGGGTCTGGATCTTTTCATCTATCCATAAAATATAGTCCCCTCGTATAGCTGCCGCTATGACTTCATTGGTTTTACTTCCAATAGCGGCTTTTTTAAAGCGATCCTCCTCAAAGTGTACCAAAAGAGAATGCCTCAATAAAGAAACCGTTTTAGGGTCTATAAAATGATCCACAACACTATAGTCTTGGGTCATTAAATCTGAAATAATGGTTTCGAACAAAGGGTCTAATTCGAAATCCATTTCGCGGTACAATTCAGCCACTTACAATATTTAAAAGAACAGATAAATGTAATTCAATTAAGCGTTGGTTTTGCAAAAAGAATACCTTTGTAACTTAAACTTTTCTCATGAGCAAAATTAGAATTACCAAACAGTTTAGTTTTGAAACTGGCCACGCCTTATTTGGCTACGACGGAAAATGCAGAAATGTTCATGGCCACAGCTATAAACTGTCTGTGACAGTCATTGGAAGTCCTATAGAAGAAAAAGGCGCTGTAAAACTCGGAATGGTGATTGATTTTTCTGACCTGAAAAAAATTGTCAAAGAAGAAGTAGTAGATGTATTTGACCACGCCACAGTATTTAACAAAAACACGCCTCATATTGAGTTAGCAAAAGAATTAACAAACAGAGGGCACGCTGTTATTTTGGCAGACTACCAGCCAACCTCAGAAAACATGGTGCTGGATTTTGCAGATAAAATTAAAGCTAGGTTGCCAAAAAATATTGCTTTGTTCTCTTTGAAACTTCAAGAGACAGACAGTTCCTTTGCAGAATGGTTTGCCTCAGATAACTAGCTGTTTACTATCTTTAGGTTTTATGATACAAGAAATATCCCTTACAGAAGGCAAAAAAATTTATTTTGCCAGTGACAATCACCTCGGAGCACCAAGTGCAGCGGAAAGTTTGCCTAGGGAAAAGAAGTTTGTTTCTTGGCTAGATACTATTAAAGACTCTGCTGCTGCCATTTTTCTTTTAGGAGATCTTTTTGATTTTTGGTTTGAATACAAGACTGTTGTTCCCAAAGGGTTTACCCGAACATTTGGAAAACTAGCAGAACTTTCAGACGCTGGAATCCATATATATTACTTTGTGGGAAATCATGATTTATGGATGCATGGGTACTTTGAAGATGAATTAGGCATTCAAGTATTCCACAAACCCCAAGAGTTTATGATTGATCATAAAACTTTTTTAATTGGTCATGGAGATGGTTTGGGGCCTGGAGACAAGGGTTTCAAAAGAATGAAAAAAGTATTTACCCATCCGTTGGCTAAATGGTTTTTCAAATGGCTTCATCCAGATATTGGTGTTTCTTTAGGTCACTACCTCTCGGTTAAAAATAAGCTCATCTCTGGAGAAGAAGACGTGATTTTTCTTGGAGAAGAAGGCGAGTGGCTGGTACAGTATGCCAAAAGAAAACTTACACAAAAACACTACGACTATTTTGTTTTTGGGCACAGGCATTTACCCTTAGAGATCACTGTTGCAGAAAATGCAACCTACATAAATACCGGAGATTGGATCTCCCACTACACCTATGGAGTTTATGACGGAACCTCTTTAACACTCCAAACGGCAAAATAAAGATGCTCTAGCCCTGATGCGGCTTAATGTCCAATAATTGTAATTGAATGGTAGTTTGCCCTTGCCAAAAATTTTCAGATATATTGAAGACAATATCAACCTTTTTTTGGTGGGTGAGCAGGGCTAAGGCATCGGCCTTTTTAAAGGCCACAAAAGGAATCTTCTGCAAACCATCCTGAGATAAAGTGCCCTTGAGGTGGTTTTGGTCTGCCCCTATTTTTTTCACATAACCGATGTCATATACCCCCTCCGCTTTAAAAACAGGAATGGGATTTTGGGGGCCAAAAGGAGCCATTTGCTTTAAGATTCTAATAAACTTAGGGCTAATCTCTGATAAGGACAGCGGGCTATCTATACTGATTTGAGGAATTTTTAAATCAGGGTCTAAAGTACGGGACACATGGCTTTCAAAGGCATTTTTAAAATCCTCATATTTTTCAGGGGCCAATGTTAGGCCAGCAGCATACATATGCCCCCCAAACTGAATGAGGTGTTCGCTGCAGGCTTCAATGGCTTTATACACGTTGTATCCTTTTATAGATCTGGCTGAACCCGCTAAAATATTACCGCTCTGAGTAAAAACTAAGGTAGGCCTGTAATGCGTTTCAATGAGCCTAGAGGCTACAATTCCTATAACACCTTTGTGCCAGTCTGGCTGATAAACCACCGTGCTAGCGTTGGTGGTTTCCAAATCTCCAGCAATTTGTTTCAAAGCTTTTTCTGTGATATGTTGGTCTAAACTTCTTCTCTCTGTGTTATTGTCTTCAATAGCAGCGGCCATTTGCTTGGCTTGTGCCATGTCTTTTGTTTGTAATAAGGCTACTGCATGAGCGCCGTGAACCATCCTACCGGCAGCATTTATTCTTGGAGAAACTGTAAAATTAAGGTCAGTAAGAGTCACTACAGGTTTTTTAAAAGCCTCTAAAAAGGCTTTAAATCCTGGTCTTGGGTGGCTGTTAATTTGCGCCAATCCTAAATAGGCTAAGGTTCGGTTTTCACCATCTAAAGGCACAATATCTGCTCCAATGGCAGTTGCTACCAGGTCTAAATAAGGATAAACCACCTCTTCTGGGGTGTCCAAAGCCATGGAAATGGCCTGTATAAGTTTAAATCCTATGCCGCAACCACAAAGCTCTTTATAAGGATAATTACAATCCGATCTTTTGGGATCTAATACGGCTACAGCATCTGGTAAAGTAGCGCCAGGGGTATGGTGGTCACAAATTATAAAATCAATCCCTTTTTCTTTGGCGTAAACTACTTTGTCTATTGCCTTTACCCCACAGTCTAATGCTATAATGAGCCCTATGTCGTTTTCACTTGCGAAATCTATGCCTTGATAAGAAACCCCATACCCTTCACTGTAACGGTCTGGTATATAAGTGGCTACTTTATGGTAATACTGCTGTAAATAATCGGCGACCAAAGCCACCGCTGTAGTGCCATCTACGTCGTAATCTCCATAGACTAAAATAGCTTCTTCACGTTCCATAGCAAGTATGATTCGTGATACAGCTAGCTCCATATCCTTCATGAGAAGGGGGGAATGTAGCTGAGACATTTCAGGTCTAAAAAAAACTTTTGCCGCTTCAAAATCTGAAACACCTCTTTGTGCCAACAAACGGGCAAGTACCTCAGAAACACCTAGGGAGTTACTTAAAGCGGTTACTGTTTCTTTTGACGGAAGGGGCTTTTCAATCCAATTCATACTACAATACCATAGGATTCGCACACTAGGAAACCTAATGAACTTTTTTTATACCATTTGGTATATTAATATTTTACTCGTGATGAAAAACAGTCTTTACCTCTAATTTGGCAAACTGTCTAAACATCTCCATAACACCACAATAACGCTCCACGGAAAGGTCTACTGTTTTTTGAAGTTTGTCTTCTACTAAATTCGGGCCAAAAAAATGATAGGAAATAGTTACGGCGTCATAGAATTTGGGGTGCTCATCTGTGAGATTGGCCTCTGTTTGAATCTCAAAAGCACGTACCTCTAATTTCATTTTTTTCATTAATGACGCCACGTCCAATCCAGAACAACCAGCCAGTGAAGTGAGCATGAGTGCTTTGGGTCTATGTCCGGAGTTGTCCCCGCCATTTTCAGCATCTACATCTATTTTTAAGGTATGTCCAGAAGGGTTGTCGCTTTCAAAAGCCATTCCTCCAAGCCACTTTGTGGTCACAAGGTTTTTCATTCTTTACGATTTTTATAAGATCTTAAAAGTACAAAAAACCCAGCGCTTTTAAACCTTAAAAAGGCTTTCAAAAAGAGATATGGTGATCATTCCCCAAAAAGTTCCGGTTGCCATGCTTAAAATGGCTAAAACAATGGCGTGGGGCATCCATTTTTTTTCATAAGCAGCGGTCACAGCTGGTGCTGTAGCAATTCCGCCAACATTGGCCATACTTGCAATAGGTACCCAAGCCAAATGTACATTTAGAAACTTTGCAGCCAATACCATTCCTATAAAATGAACGAAAATCCAAAAAACCAAAAACCCTATAAATTCTATGGGCATTGACAAAGCGGTAAACTGTAATTTAAGTCCTAATATGGCCATAACTACTATGATTAAAACACCGCCTAATTTAAGGGCAAATCGGTAATTCCATCGCGGTATGAAATTACTCACCAACAAGCCTAATATGGATAAGGCAATCACTTTAATTACGAAAGCATTCAAAAGAATTTCTATCAGAAAAACACCTGAAATGAGAAGGGTGAGAACCCCGTACCAGGGGAGGCTTTTTTCCTTCTCCTCAGAGATGGGTAAAGGAATGGTTTTATCTGAAATATTGAAAAAGGTATTTAATTTTTGACTCTTTTTAATGATTTGAAACATACATATGGTCCAAATATTCACCAAAACTGTGTCTACAACTAATACTTGTAAAAAAAGACTCTCCGAGGTTCTTGCCAATTCTTTTAAGACCAATTGGCTGGTACTTCCTCCTATCCAGCTGCCTACAATGGGTGGAATACCTTTCCAATAACCGGCTTGAATCCATTGGTTTTGTACCAGATCGGAATCCAAAAAAGCCCAAGCAAAAACCACTGGAAACAGGGCAATAATGGCAGAACCAATCACAAATAACACCACCGGTTTAAAACCAATAGTTTTTAATTGAGAAAAAGAAAGGCTGCTCATTACTGCAACAATAGCCATGGGAATAACCCATGTTTTACTAAAGCTATGTATGGAGTCTACGCTGTAATCTACAGAGAAAAAATAAGAGATTAAAGCCGGTATTACATAGGCTAAAAGTACTGCTGGAATCCAGTCAAATACGGCAATAAGTACTTTGTTTTTTGACTTGTCTAGAAAATAAACTACGACAATAGTAAACAGAGCAATAACCCATGCCGCACTCACTTTTTAGACGCTTTTAGGTTTGGCTTTCCGCCAACTACGATCACAATTTCTCCTTTTGCGGGCTGTGCGGTATAGTGGTCTAATACTTCTTGTGCAGTGTCTCGAATGGTCTCTTCAAAAAGTTTGGTAATTTCTCTAGACACACTCAGAGGTCTTTCGGGTCCGAAATAAGTGCAAAAATCCTGAAGTGTTTTAAGCAATTTATGTGGCGATTCGTAGAAAATCATCGTTCTTGGCTCGGCCGCAAGTAGCGTTAAACGGGTTTGCCTTCCCTTTTTAACGGGTAAGAACCCCTCAAAGATAAATTTATCGTTGGGCAAACCGCTATTGACAAGTGCAGGAACAAAGGCCGTAGCTCCGGGCAAACAATCAATGGGAACCCCCGCTTCAATACAGGCCCTAGACAATAAAAAACCAGGATCTGAAATAGCGGGTGTGCCTGCATCTGAGATCAAAGCCATGGCTTCTCCCGTTTTTATTCTACGCACCAAACTCGCTACCGTTTTATGCTCGTTATGCATGTGGTGAGAAAACATGGGGGTCTCAATGTCAAAATGTTTGAGCAGCTTTCCGCTTGTCCTGGTGTCTTCTGCTAAAACCACAGAAACCTCTTTTAGAACTCTAATCGCTCTTAGGGTCATATCTTCTAAATTACCAATGGGTGTAGGTACTAAGTATAATTTAGACATAAGTTTTTAGGTAGCTTAGGTTATTGGTACTTCTGACAAATCAGGTTCATAAAACGTTTTTCATAGGCCTCTTTCCCTCTCCAGTCATTGTATTCTGGCTTTACTAAGTGGTCTACAAAAGACCTAGCGCGTTCTTCAGAATCTATGGTATTTAGCTGAGAAACCACTCTTTTAAAGCTTTCCTCCTCCCCATTAAAAAGCTCCTTCACAAAGGCAATCTGATCGTTCAATCCAAAGGAGATTTGTTGCCCATAGCGACCGTTTAAAGTAGCGGCTGTTTCAGAAGTCTTGGCCTCATGAGCCAGACTGTGTGCTGTAAAGTGTGCCGCAGCATCTTCTTGATCAGCAGCAGATTCTGCCTCTTTTTTAGGCATATGGGACACCATGTCTATAATGGTATCCATTCCAGGGGTTATAATATCTGAGTCATGAGGGTTAGACTCTGGAATTTCTTCACTAGAAGCTAACACCTCTTGAGCCATTTGCTGAAATTTATCTGCCACCTCATTTTGTTCCGTATCTAAATGAGGATCATCTAAGTTTTTATCAATAAATTTTAAAACAGCCAATTTCTCATAAAGCTCCTTTGCAGCCTCATATAGGGGTGCCAATTCACTACTGTGATTGGCGTCTAAGATGTGTTTTGCCAGGCGCTGAAGTTCTTGATGAAGCTTTTCTTTCATAGGATAGCTAATATCGGGTTTTTTAGATAAAAATCCATTTGCTTTGCTCCTAATTTTATATTTTTATGGCCCAAGGCAAATGCCTTGACGGGTCTACTAAATAAAATAATATGTTTCTAGAAAATACTGTAAATCATGAAGAGCCTTTTGGATGGATAGAAGTGATTTGTGGTTCTATGTTTTCTGGAAAAACAGAGGAGCTCATCAGGCGTTTAAAAAGAGCGCAGTTTGCTAAGCAAAGAATTGAAATTTTCAAGCCTCAAGTAGACACCCGCTACCACGATGAAATGGTGGTGTCTCATGATGAAAATCAGATCAGATCTACCCCAGTTCCCGCCGCGGCAAATATTAGAATTTTAGCAGATCAATGCGACGTAGTAGGAATTGACGAAGCGCAGTTTTTTGATGAAGAAATTATACATGTTTGCAATGACCTTGCCAATAAGGGAAAACGCGTTATTGTGGCTGGTTTAGACATGGATTTCAAAGGGAATCCTTTTGGACCAATGCCAGCTCTCATGGCTACAGCAGAATATGTAACAAAGGTTCACGCTGTGTGCACTAGAACTGGAAACCTAGCCAACTACAGCTTTAGAAAATCTGCCGACGAAAATTTAGTACTACTTGGAGAAACAGCAGAATACGAGCCTTTAAGCAGGGCTGCATATTTTAAAGCTATGCTCAAAGAAAAGGTGAAAGGCTTAGAGGTAAATGACGCAATTGCCTTAACCGATCCTTTAAAAAATTCGGAGGATGCAAATTCAATTCCGACTTCTAGCCCAAAGCAATCCAACTAATCATTTCCTAAATGGGACCCTCTATTTTAGAAATTGACTTAAAAGCCTTAGCACATAACTACCGTTATATAAGGTCCAAAATACCTGCTCAAACAAAACTGTTAGGAGTGGTAAAAGCCAATGGGTATGGCTCTGAATCGGTGGCGATAGCAAGAAAACTTGCTGCTTTAGGAGTAGACTATCTTGGAGTTGCCTATACCCATGAAGGTGTATTGCTCAGAGAGCAAGGGATTAAAACACCTATATTAGTTTTACACCCACAACCAGAAGAATTCAACCATATTATTGAACATGGCTTAGAGCCAAGCCTCTATTCGAATAGGACCCTACAAATGTTTATGAAGGCCACTGAAAAGGAGTGTCAGTATCCTATTCATTTAAATATAAATACAGGTTTAAACCGCTTAGGGTTTTCTGTAGATGATCTTGGAGTTGTTTGTGAAAAAATATTAAACCATTCAACCGTAAAGGTCAAAGGAATCATGTCTCACTTAGCAGCCACTGACGATCTTTCTGAAAAGGCTTATACTGACTCGCAAATTGAGAAATTCAAAGAAGCTGTTACAAGTATTGAAAAGAAAATTGGAGAAATGGCGCTGAAACATTTACTCAACAGTTCAGGAATTTTAAATTTTCCGGAAGCAGTTTACACCATGGTTAGAAGCGGTATTGCTCTTTACGGATATAGTAATGATCCCATCATAGACAAAGAATTACTCCCTGTAGCCACCTTAACCACTAAAATTTCTCAAATTCACTCCATTGAAAAAGGTTCTTGGGTAGGGTACAACAAAGGTTTTGTAGCGGCTAAAAAAATGCGCACAGCCACCTTAACCATTGGTCATGCAGATGGTATTTCAAGGATTTATGGCCAAGGTAAGGGCGTAGTCTTTTTAAACGGAAAACCCTGTCCAATTATAGGAAATGTGTGCATGGATATGCTGATGATAGACTTAGGAAACTATGGGGCTAAGGAAGGAGACAGTGTAGTGATCTTTGGAAAAGGCGCTTCTGCAGAAACTTTTGCTAACGGAGCTAAAACCATTTCATACGAACTATTAACAGGGATTGGAGTAAGAGTAAAAAGGGTGATTGTCGCTTAAAACAAGCTTTTTACAGAATGGCGATGGCACTTATTTAAAGAAATCTTACTTTTAGATTCAACCCTTAAAAAGACACCCATGATTAAAGAATTTAAAAAATTTATCATGACAGGAAATGTCATAGAATTTGCCGTAGCGGTTATAATGGCTGGTGCAACGGCCTTGGTAGTGAGTGGATTTGTCAGTGATATTATGATGCCAATTGTTGGGGCATTTACAGGGGGAATAGATTTTGCAAATTTAAAAATAGTGCTTAGTGAGGCAAGTGGGCTCCCTGGAGAAAAAGGCTATATCCCTGAAAATGCTATTCGTTATGGCGCATGGGTCAATAGTATCATTAACTTATTCATTGTGGGTATGGTGATGTTTACAGTAGTAAAAGCCTATCAAAAAATTAAACCTGTGCCACCAAAAGCAAGTCCTAAAAAGGGGCCTACCTCAGAGGAAATTTTGCTAGAAATAAGAGATCTACTAAAGGCTAAATCATAAATTGTTGCAAAAATAACTTTTTGTTAAATTTTTATAACAATTTAAAAAGTTATGGAGCGGAACCCCTCAGAATGATTACTTTTGTTTATTAAAAATTTAAAAAAATGAAAGTAGCTGTTGTAGGCGCTACCGGAATGGTAGGCGAAGTGATGTTAAAAGTTTTGGCAGAACGTAATTTTCCAATTAGTGAATTGCTATTAGTAGCCTCTGAACGCTCGGTGGGTAAAACCATGGAATACGGTGGCAAAACCCATACAGTAGTTGGTTTACAAACTGCGGTAGACGCAAAACCTCATATCGCTATTTTTTCTGCAGGAGGAGACACTTCTTTGGAGTGGGCGCCAAAATTTGCTGCTGCTGGGACTACAGTAATTGATAATTCTTCTGCCTGGAGAATGCACCCAGATCACAAATTAATCGTCCCTGAAATTAACGCCAATACCCTTACAAAAGAAGATAAAATTATAGCCAACCCCAATTGTTCTACCATTCAAATGGTCTTGGTTTTGGCTCCTTTACACCAAGCTTACAAAATGAAACGCGTGGTAGTATCTACTTATCAATCGGTTTCAGGAACTGGGGTAAAGGCGGTGGAACAAATGGAAAATGAGACAAAGGGCATTCAAGGAGAAATGGCGTATCACTATCCAATACACAGAAATGCTATTCCCCATTGCGATGTGTTTTTAGAAAACGGATACACCAAAGAAGAGATGAAATTGGCTAATGAGCCTAAAAAAATATTGGGGGACCACTCTTTTAATATTACAGCCACCGCAGTGAGAATACCTACTGCTGGGGGGCATTCAGAATCTGTCAATGTGAGCTTTGAAAAAGACTTTGAGCTCTCTGAAGTAAGAACAATACTCCATGAAACAACAGGAGTAGTAGTTCAAGACAATACCGACACAAATACCTATCCAATGCCAGCCTATGCACATGACAAAGATGAGGTATTTGTAGGGCGAATTAGAAGGGATGAAAGTGCAGAAAACACCTTAAACATGTGGATTGTAGCAGACAACCTCAGAAAAGGAGCTGCCACCAATGCGGTTCAAATTGGAGAATACTTAATTGCAAACGGTTTGGTGTAACTTTGCGGTATGCTTGTACTGGAAAACATCCATTTTAAATACAAAGAACCCCTTCTTCATAATATACACTTGCGACTAGCCCCTGGAAAGCTTATGGCTTTAACAGGCGCTAGTGGGAGCGGAAAAAGCACCTTGTTAAAACTTATTTACGGGAGTTTGGCTCCTGAAAAAGGTCAAATACATTGGAAAAAAGAAGCTTTATTAGGGCCTGAATACAACCTGCTCCCAGGCGCCCCTTTTTTGAGGTATCTGGCCCAAGATTTTGATCTCATGCCATTTACTTCTGTCGCTGAAAATATTAGCCAACATTTATCTGTTTTTGAGCCAGAGCATTTAGAAAAACGCACCGCTGAGCTTTTAGAGCTCATAGATATGAAGGCTTTTGCCAACACCCAAGTTAAAAATTTATCAGGCGGACAACAACAGCGCGTGGCTTTGGCAAAGGTATTGGCAAAAGCACCAGAATTAATTCTCTTAGACGAGCCCTTTAGTCATATAGACCCCCCTTTAAAACTTCTATTGAGAACCAAACTATTCCACTACCTAGAGCAGCACAAAATTGCCTGTATATTAGCCTCTCACCATCCCGAGGATTATATGGGTCATGCCCACGAAGTGGTCTGTATGGAAGGAGGGAAAATTATCGCTTCTGGAACACCCGAATCCTTATATCAAAACCCGCCTAACACTAAAGTAGCCCAGCTTTTTGGCATTTTAAATATTTTAGATAAAGCCACTGCTTTGTCGCTGTATCCATCCCTTAAAATAAAAGAAGGACAAGAAATTATTGTTTGGCCACATGAATGGTCTTTTAGCGCACAAACTGGTATAAAAGTCAGTGTTGAAAAGAGTCTTTTTATTGGAAATGGTTATTTAATAGTCTTTAAATCATCCGAGGGGCAACGCCTTTATATGCATTCAAAAACGGCCCTTTTAGAAAATGAGAACAAGTGTATTCAAGTATCCTTAGAACGCTGTGAACAGCGTTTAAAATCTCTAGCGGTGTAGGTCTGCTAATTCGCTGCCGACTTTTGAGCCTAAAGCCACACCCATACCTCCCAAACGAACCCCACAGTACACATTGGGCTGAACACATTTTAAAAGGGGTTCTTTACCAGCTCCAACACCCATAATTCCAGACCACCTACGATCTATTTCATAAGAAACCCCTGGAAGTATGGTTTCTTTAAGTAAGAGATCAAGTGCGTCTTGAATAAGCGAGGTTTGAGAAAAATCAGTGGTTTCTTCCTCTTTAAGGGCCAAGTTTCGCCCTCCTCCTAGCAGTATTCTTTGGTCTATATTTCTAAAATAATAGTAGCCCATGTCCAAATGAAAAGCCCCTTTTATGTGAAGGTTTTCTATAGGCTTTGTAATAAGAACCTGAGCCCTAGCGGGGCTAACATCTTCTATTTGAAACGATTTAGAAAAACCGTTGGTAGCTATAAATAGAGCCCCTGCTTTACACTCAAAAAAATTAGTTTTCAGGTGAACCGATCCATTAGAACTAGAAAAATCAGTGAGCTCAGTCCCATAAAAAATATGAATGTCTTGGGCTTGCACTTTACGGATAAGCTGCTTCATCATGAGGCCGGTATCTATCTGTCCCTCGTGAGGGCTGCTAATATAATTTTCATTTACCCCCTTAAAATTAAACCTATTGGACGCAGTGTAAAACGAATCCGACTTAAAAACCGGCTGTAACAAAGAATTCACTGCGGTTAATTGGTCTAAACATGTTTCGTAAAGGGCTGTATGGGCCGCTAAAAAAACCTCGTGACCACCCAGGTTCTCATACCCTATTGGAGTGTCTCCCAGTCTACTTCTGAGTAATTGAACCCCCTCATACCTTCTTTGAACAATATTTAAAACATTTTGCTCGCCCTGGCGGTCTATGTCGGACAAAATTTCAGAAATACTACCAAAGCAAGTAAATCCTGCATTTTTAGTACTTGCTCCGTGCGGCAAAATACCTTTTTCAAAGACTACGATAGTAGATTTAGGGTGTTTTTCCCTTAAAGAGAGGGCACAGCTTAATCCGACTATACCACTTCCAATTACGGCATAATCTATATTTGACAACCAGTGTTTGTGCTCCCAGTAACTCAGTGCGTCCATGCTTAAAAATACTACATTTTCCAATACTTTTTGGGCGCATTTAAATCAAAAAAATCACCCCTAAAAAGCAAACGCTTCTCGGGGGTGATGTATACTTTAGAATCTGTTGGGTATTAATCAGCCCAGGTTCTTTGACTGTTTAATCAATCGGATCCATTTCAAAATCTTCCATGAATTTAGTGGTGTAATTACCGGCTAAATAATCCGGATGATCCATGAGTTGTCTGTGGAAAGGAATAGTGGTCTTAACGCCTTCAATCACGAATTCGTCTAAAGCCCTTTTCATTTTGTTAATAGCCTCTTCCCTTGTTTGTGCCGTTGTAATTAACTTGGCAATCATAGAGTCATAATTTGGAGGAATCACATAGCCGCTATACACATGGGTGTCTAGTCTAATCCCGTGCCCCCCTGGTGTGTGTAGTGTGGTGATTTTCCCTGGACTCGGTCTAAAGCCGTTATAAGGGTCTTCTGCATTAATCCTGCATTCTATGGCGTGCAGTTTTGGGTAGTAATTTTTTCCAGAAATTGGCACGCCTGCAGCCACTAAAATTTGCTCTCTAATCAAATCGTAATCTACCACTTGTTCTGTAATAGGGTGCTCTACCTGAATTCTAGTATTCATTTCCATGAAGTAAAACTTCCTGTGTTTGTCTACTAAAAATTCTATGGTTCCAGCGCCTTCGTATTTAATATATTCCGCTGCTTTAATAGCTGCGGCACCCATTTCTTCTCTCAATTTATCCGTCATAAAAGGAGAAGGGGTTTCTTCTGTTAGTTTTTGGTGTCTGCGTTGCACCGAACAATCTCTTTCTGACAAGTGACATGCTTTTCCAAACTGATCTCCAACTACCTGAATTTCAATGTGCCTAGGCTCTTCTATCAGTTTTTCCATATACATGCCTCCATTTCCAAAAGCCGCTGTAGCTTCTTGTACAGCACTTTCGAATAATTTGGTCATGTCTTCTTCTTTCCAAACAGCACGCATTCCCTTACCTCCACCACCAGCAGTGGCTTTGATCATTACAGGGTAGCCCACTTTTTTTGCGGTAGCAATGGCGTCCTTAACGTCCTTTAAAATACCTGCAGAACCAGGAACACAGGGTACTCCTGCTTTTTTCATGGTTTCTTTAGCGGTCGCTTTGTCGCCCATTTTGTCTATTTGGTCTCCTGAAGCACCAATAAACTTAATACCGTGCTCTGCACATATTCTAGAAAACTTAGCGTTTTCAGACAAAAACCCATAACCAGGGTGAATGGCGTCTGCATTGGTAATTTCAGCCGCAGCAATAATATTTGGGATTTTCAAATAAGACTCACTACTTGCTGCAGGTCCTATACAAACCGCCTCGTCTGCGAATCTCACATGAAGACTTTCCTCGTCTGCCTTAGAATACACCGCAACAGTCTTAATTCCCATTTCTTTACAGGTCCTGATAATCCTTAAGGCTATCTCTCCCCTATTTGCAATTAATATCTTCTTAAACATAGTAGCGCTATTTATAATACTTGAAATATGTTAGCCTTTAAAGGCAAATTAAGAAGGATCTACTACGAAAAGTGGCTGATCAAATTCTACTGGGGAAGAGTCGTCTACTAGAATCTTGACAATCTTACCCGACACTTCTGACTCAATGTCGTTAAATAATTTCATGGCTTCAATCACACAAAGCACATCTCCTTTGCCTATCTCACTTCCCACCTCAACAAAATTGGGTTTGTCTGGAGAAGGCTTTCTGTAAAAAGTTCCAATAATGGGCGATTTTATAGTGATCAAATGATCTTCACTCGCTGGGGCTGTTTGTACGGCTGGCGCCGATGCCTCAACTGCTGCTGGTGCAGGAGCTGCTGCCATAGGCATTTGTTGCATGTAAACAGGCTCAGAAACAGCCGTCCCTAAAGGTCCCGTTCTGATAGTGATCTTTACGTCTTCTGTCTCTAATTTAACTTCACTGGCTCCTGATTTAGCCACAAATTTAATGAGGTTCTGAATTTCTTTAATATCCATTTTTATAAGGTTTAGTTGCGTTAAAGTGTTAGTTATCGTAGGCCCATGTCAAATATATAGAACCCCACGTAAAGCCTCCACCAAAAGCGGCAAAGACCAGTTTGTCTCCTTTTTTTAATTGATTCTCGTAATCTGCCAATAACAGGGGTAAAGTGGCAGAAGTAGTATTCCCGTATTTGGCAATATTGTTCATTACCTTAGAAGTATCTACTTCCATTCTTTTAGCTGTAGCGTCAATAATTCTATTGTTGGCCTGATGGGGCACCAACCAATCTACTTGATCTTTTGTGAGTGCGTTGCGCTCCATTATTTTAGCGGCAGCGTCTGCCATATTAGAAACGGCAAATTTAAATACTGTTTTCCCGTCTTGGTAAACGTGGTGTTGCTTGTTTTGAACCGTTTCTATAGAGGCGGGTAACAACGAGCCTCCTGCTTCCATTTTAAGAAAATTTCTTCCTATTCCGTCAGACCTTAGGTATTCATCTTGTAAACCATAGCCTTCATTGTTGGGCTCAAAAAGAGCCGCTCCTGCACCATCTCCAAAAATAATACAAGTAGCCCTGTCCGAATAGTCAATAATAGAAGACATTTTATCTGCGCCAATCAAAAGTACTTTCTTATACCTCCCTGCCTCAATATACGCTGCGGCAGTAGACATTCCATATAAGAAACTTGAACAAGCGGCCTGTAAATCATAAGAAAAAGCATTAATCGCGCCTATTTCTGAAGCCACATAGGCGGCAGTAGAAGCTACTAAAAGGTCTGGAGTAGCTGTAGCTACAAGCACTAAATCTATGGTATGAGGATCTAATTGTTTCTTTTCAATAAGGTCTTTAGCTGCCTGAATAGCCAGGTAAGAAGTCCCTTTGTCTTTGTCTTTTAAGATTCTACGCTCCTTAATGCCTGTTCTAGAGGTGATCCACTCGTCGTTGGTCTCCACCATGGTCTCTAAAAGCGCGTTTGTTAACACAAAGTCTGGGACGTAAGATCCCACAGCTGAAATGGCTGCATGTAATTTTGTCATTCGAATTGGTTTGTTTTTAAGCGAAATATGCTGAAAAATGATTCAAAATTCGTGAAAATTAATCATTTTACACCACTTTTTAGTGTTTTTTACAATCTTTAAAGGATTTTAAGTGGTTTTTTTATTCTCTCAAATCCTCTTCAAAAAAACAAACTTCGGTTTTAAAACCAAAAGTTTATCTCATAAAAAAACTCCCACTTGAAAAAGTGGGAGTTATATGAACCTAAAAACGTTTACTTAGGCAGTAGCTACCTCAGTGTTGTCTATAAGCACTTGACCTCTGTAATATAATTTACCTTCGTGCCAGTGTGCTCTATGATACAGGTGCATTTCACCTGTTGTTGGATCTTTAGCAATAGTAGGGGCTACTGCTTTGTAATGTGTTCTTCTTTTGTCTCTCCTTGTTTTGGAGATTTTTCTCTTTGGATGTGCCATAACAATTCCTATTTATCCGTTAATAACTTTTTTAGAGCGTCCCATCTTGGGTCCGTCTCTTCTATTGCTTCTTTTTGTTCCTTTAGCTCTTTAACTCCTAATTTCTCAAGGGTTTCAAGTGCTTCAGACTTTAGTGTTCCGTCTAATACACCTGGATGTACTTTTTTAGCGGGTAATGCCAAAACAATCATTTCGTAAATATATTGTGATACATCTACTTGGTGTTCTCCATGAGGAAGCACTAAAAGCGCTTCGTTTTCATTGTCAAAAGCCTCCCCAAACTTCACGACTAAATCTAGTGAAGATTGCAGTGGGAGATCGAAAGGCTCATTGGTTGTGTCACAGTTTACACGGACACTTCCAGTGGCTTCGAATGCCAATTCCATCATGGTACTTAACTTCTTTAATGTCACATGAACATTGAGTTCAGCGGCATTAAAATCATTAAAATCATATGCGTTAAAGAACGTGTTGTCTATGGCAAATTCGAACTGGTGCTTTCCTTCTTTAAGTCCTGAAAATGGAATATGGTACTCCCTATTTTTCATTATAAATTAGATTATACGCACCTCTCTAGTAAGCCAAAAGGCGGGTGCAAAGATACTATTATTATACTAACAACCAAGCATTAAGGAAATTAAAAATTATTTTTGCGTTGGTGGTTTATAGTGACTTTTTTTAGGGGGTCTCTTCTCAACAATTTTAGCTTTTTTCAATGGATTTTCCGTAAGGGTTTTATACATGGCCCTGTGCTTAAAAATCTTTATGGCTGTAAACACCGCAGCTGAAAATGAAGTGTGGTCTGCCACACCTTTACCCGCAATATCATAAGCAGTTCCATGGTCTGGTGAAGTTCTCACCTTTGATAAGCCTGCCGTGAAGTTCACCCCATTGCCAAAAGAAAGGGTCTTGAAGGGAATAAGCCCTTGGTCGTGATAGGCGGCAAGTATGGCGTCAAATTGGGTGTAATTTTTAGCACCAAAAAAGCTATCGGCCGCGTAGGGGCCAAAAACCAAAGATCCTCCATGGGCAATTTCAGCTATGGTTGGAATAAGAACGTCTTGGTCTTCTTTTCCAATAACACCTTGGTCTCCGTTGTGTGGGTTTATACCCAACAAGGCTACTTTGGGTTTTCTAATACCAAAATCTTGCTCTAAGGATTTTAATATTGTTTTTATTTTAGATTTAATACTTTCAGGAGTGATGTGATTAGACACTTCACTCACAGCTACATGGTCTGTTAATAATCCAATCCTAAGAGAATCTGACACCATAAACATGAGGCTTTCTCCGCCGAGTTCCTGAGCCAAATAATCTGTATGTCCCGGAAAACTGAAAGTCTCAGTTTGAATATTACTCTTGTTTATGGGCGCGGTAACCAATACGTCAATGCTTCCTTCCTTGAGTGCTTTTGTGGCTGCTTCTAAAGATTTTAAAGCGTATTCACCCCCTAACTTGGTCTCTTTACCAAAGTGTATTTCAGGAACTTCTTTCCAAATATTAACTACATTAAATTTACCTTCTATAGCCTCTGAGGCGCTAGCCACACCCTGATACACAAGTTGTGTGCCTAGTTGTTGCTGGTGTTGGGCTAAGGTTTTACTAGACGCAAACACTACAGGGGTGCACAATTCTAA
>Ga0209771_1001113_pt1 | contig 17446 bp, 27 predicted proteins | sample SaaInl59LU_5_DNA_FD_184639 | JGI IMG/M metagenome (GOLD analysis project Ga0209771, IMG submission 184639) | Marine microbial communities from expanding oxygen minimum zones in the Saanich Inlet - ESP_59LU_5_DNA (SPAdes) (version 2) | ecosystem: Environmental > Aquatic > Marine > Intertidal zone... | reverse complement strand
CCTTAGCAATTTCAGGGAGAGATTTGACTCCTGGGTACATCTTTCTAAACTTTTGCGTGTAGGAAGAAGTCTTTGTTTTCTGTCCCTTGTCCGTCTTGAAATCTTTGTAGTCTCGCTTGAGCATCTTTTTGTAACGGGTCTCGACCTCCTTGAGGGTGGTGAGCCCTCTGAAATATTTAAGGGGTGCGTAGATCTTGCCCTCAGATTTACGCAGTTCCCCAACCTTCTTGGTGATGGCTGCATCGCTCAATGGCATCTTACTTTGGCTTGAGATATTTTATAGCCGCCCCTATGCTGGAGTAAATACATTTTCCAAACCTGACACGACCAGTCCTAGGGTTGTAGTACCCAACATGACCATTGAAGACTGCCCTGTGAAGTTCTGCCATATAAAAAATACGAGATTATAATAATCAGTGGGGATGGGTTTGTCAATTATTATGGGAAATATGTTTTCGGGTAAAACATCCGAACTCATTCGAAGACTTAAGCGTTTGAAGGCTATTGGAAAAGATGTGATGATTATCAACTCCGCAAAAGATACGCGCTCACCCGATGAAGTTCTGAAGACCCATGATAATGTCAAGTTTAATTGTCACAAAGTGTATGATCTGTTTGACGTTATCAACGTGGATGAATTCGATAGAGCTGATATTATCGCCATCGACGAGGCTCAGTTTTTTCCACGACTGAAGAAATTCGTAGAATGTTGTCTACATGTAAACAAGTCTGTCATATTAGCTGGTCTCGACGCAGATTCGTTTCAAAATAAGTTTGGAGAAATTCTCGATTGTATCCCACTCGCATGTGATGTCACCAAACTCTCAGCACTCTGTATGCGATGCAATGATGGAACTCCGGGACCCTTTACCAAGAGGATTGTGGACAACAAGGAACTCGAACTCATCGGAGGGAGCGATATGTATATCGCAACATGTCGAAATCATCTGTGAATATCCAAGATGAGTACAACCCTGCGACCATCTCCAGTCTTCACGAGTTCGTGGTATCTCGCATGGTCAAATAGGATATCTTCACCCTCTCTGTGAACGTGTTGTCCATTCTCTGTGTATAAACTACAGTCACCTTCACCTCGTATAGTCAGTTGATATCTAAGAAGTTCATTAGATTCAGCTCGGTGTGGCGGTATCACCATCGGACCATCTATCACAGCGAATGCCGCAACGCTCGTGTCTATACACTGTATCCGTTTAACGAGATTGAATAGGAATGGGAAATGTTCAATTTTATAAAAGAAATAATTTTCATTTTTTTCAAACCATGGATCTATGTCGTGATAATACTTTTTCTGTATCATGGGTGAGATTCGTTCAAACTCTTCGAGTATTTGTTTATAATGTAGTTTGATGAGGAAAAGACCTGGGTAAATGTCTTTAGTTGTACTATGTACGATATCCCTGAATGTATTACGTATACCCAAAAGTGGTCGTCCCACCCTTGAGAAATATAAACGGTCGATCGGTGCTTTCATATAGTCATAATATACCATCACACATGGGACCAGGAGGAGATACCACATTATTTTCTCAGTAGATAATAAATGCCCGGTTATAAAGCAGAGAACATGGTAGCTATCCTACCCGAACCAACCCCTGAGACCAAAACGCTCGCTGATCGTTTTGAAATGCCCTCCCTTCCCACATTCACCCTCGTCCAGTACGGTATGATCGGACTCGTGGCTCTTTACGGCATGTCCGTCCGTAAGATGAACCGCCCCGTTCTTCTCACCATGGTGACTGGTATCGCTCTTCTCCACATGTATGACCACTTGTACCGCGTGAAGCGTGGCCCGGAGCACCTTTTCTTCCTTCCCCAAGCTAAGAAGGAGGAGTACACCTGCTGCGGCAAGTAAAAATTCTCTGTAAAATGTAAGTATGCGCGTCAAGATTATTAAAAGCCCTGATCGTAAGAAGAAGTTTAGGGCTGTCTTAGAAGACGGCAGGACTGTTGACTTTGGTGCCAGTGGGTATTCCGACTACACCAAACACAAGAATCCTTCACGTATGCGTTCCTATGTGTTGCGTCATGGGGGTCGAGTACCTGGGCGCACCATAGCAGAGAGAGATCCAAAGAAAATTCAGGACATGATGCTTCGGGTTAACTCGAGTGATAAAGAGGATTGGAAAAAAAGTGGTGTCGGTGGAGCCGGATTCTGGTCCCGTTGGTACCTCTGGAGCTTTCCGACATTTGAGGGTGTTAAAAAATTCATGTCCAAAATGTTCGATATTGAAATATCCATACACTAAAAAAAGTATTAGTATATATAAATAGGGATGATCCCGTTTCCGTTACTTCTCATATGTAAGTTACCTTACATAAACAAGATAAACATACCCTATTTATCTGATTATTTGAGTAATAAATCTAAACCTATGCCTACATCATATTTAGGAACCCATATTAGTACAATATGCACATCGTGTATATGCGTGATGTTGCTAATTTACATGATCAACAAAGCGGGATCCAGTTTCCCCCCCAGGCCACCACCCCCTATTGTCTGGCCTGTCATGGGATGGTTGTGTCTTCAATCGTGTTCGTCAGCGTCGGTGGTTGCGACTGACGTGATGAAGAGGCGATAAAAATAAGAGTAATACTACACTGAACTTAATTTACATATTTTGATTATATGTAAATTAATTTTTAATACTTTTCATGAATATTTACTGACCGTTCATCTCCTTGCGAGCACTGTTAATGGCGTTCATCGCAATCTTCTTCGCGAGGTTGCGAAGCTTTCTGGCATTGTTCAACATCGTGTTGGCACCGTTGTTGGTACCGTTGTTGGCCTTGTTGGCCTTGTTGGCACCGTTGTTGGTACCGTTGTTGGCCTTGTTGGCCTTGTTGGCACCGTTGTTGGTACCGTTGTTGGCCTTGTTGGCACCGTTGTTGGCCTTGTTGACCTTATTGGCACCGTTGTTGGCACCGTTGTTGGCCTTGTTGGCCTTGTTGGCACCGTTGTTGGTACCGTTGTTGGCCTTGTTGGCACCGTTGTTGGTACCGTTGTTGACCTTATTGGTACCGTTGTTGGTACCGTTGTTGGTACCGTTGTTGACCTTATTGGCACCGTTGTTGGTACCGTTGTTGGCCTTGTTGGCCTTGTTGGCACCGTTGTTGACCTTGTTGGCCTTGTTGGCACCGTTGTTGGTACCGTTGTTGACCTTATTGGCACCGTTGTTGGCACCGTTGTTGGTACCGTTGTTGGCCTTGTTGGCCTTGTTGGCCTTGTTGGCACCGTTGTTGGTACCGTTGTTGGCCTTGTTGGCACCGTTGTTGGCACCGTTGTTGACCTTATTGGCACCGTTGTTGGTACCGTTCCTCAGGGTGTTGTTCAAAGCAGCGGGTGCGTTGAAATTGTTGGTAGCCTGATTGTTCATCTCGTATATTATTAATTAAGATTTTATTTTGCTAACCCCTTCTTTTTTAGGGTCATTTTCAATTCACTCATGAGCCGTGCTCGTTTATTGTTTATTGGTTTTTTAGACGGTGGAGGTGGAGGTGGAGGTGGAGGTGGAGGTGCGGGTGCGGTGGATGAAGGCCGGTACACTGTCCTGACCTGGGTCATACCCGCATTAAAACCAGGTGTCACGATGACATCCCTACAGATGCGTATGATTTTCTTTGCGTCAGTCGCCTTGGCTCTTATCCTGGCATAAAGATCTCTGTCCGATAATTTAACGCGGCGATTGTTTACATCTTTCGTAACCCTGATACCTAACTTTCTGGCCATGCCCCTGAGATTTTTAGAATCCATTGTTATAATATACTTAGAAATTTAAGTGTATATGGAATCATGACGGAATGGAAGAACGACCTACATGAAACGAATAAACTCATACGAGAAGTTATATTGCCTCATATGATCAAATTAGAAATAGAACTACAATCTTTACGAAAACATACATGGCCGTATGTTCAATCAAAAAAGGAGAAAAGTCAGTTGGATGATATTGAACAAAAAAGGGATTTTCTTCAAAATCTTGATGATGAAACAATTATAGAACTATTGAACATAAAATCTAAACTGTCTAAAAATAGTGGCTTTCAGGGGAGAGAGTACGATATCATCACATCAAAAAAATATATTGATCAATAGTAATAAACAATGTTTAGTACACCACTCATCATGGGGTTTTTCAAGGTCCCTGACCTTACCACTACGAAAGGTAAACCAATGCCAAAATCCGACCTTAAAATGCTTACTGTCAGTGTACTCGCTACGATGATTGCGGCGTTTGTAGGTATAAAATATGTACCCTACAAAAGTACTCAAACATGGGGTTTACTCATAATTCTAGCACTCTCATGCCTCATGTCAGTCGCGCGTATTATCGAAGATTCTCGTAAACGTTGTAAACTTTAAAAAAAATCATCTGTTCGATACATATTAACCGTAAATGAACCAGTTTTACCCGTAACTGAAACTGTTTCATTTCCATACAGCTCCTGGCAGCCTATATCGTCCATACAGTCTCGAGCATTGTGACTCAATGGAACCGGATACAGATTGTGATCACCCGTAGTGGTGTAGTAATGGTACCTATCACGTCTACCATTCACTTCTTTCCCATATAATGGTAACGTTTCTTCGTTGGGTCCGGTTATGATACCCATCTGTTGCATGTACCCGGGTTTGTACCTTTTAATCGGTGGTCCCCTGAATTCGGGTTCACGACGCGTCTCCACAGGTCTTGGGGGAACTCTGACAGGTTCCCTAATATGAACTTTTACAATCCTGGGATTATACCACATGTATGTGACGAACGCAGTTAGTAAAATAACGAGCAACATTAAAGTTTGACTCTTTGTCTTGTTCTTCATTACTATACCAAAGGAAAATCTTTTGTGTATATATAGTAAAAATGCCAACGAAGAAACAGATACAGGACGCAAAAAATAAGCTCAAACCCACAAAAAAGCCAAAGGGTAACAGTCCGAAATTACCCAATCGGCTTAAATACATCATCATCAGGGTTGATGATCGTAAAAAAGCGGATAGGGAGATGTTTTTGAGGGTTCAGGAACTGCTTCGTGAGAAATGAATTACTTCATCGCCTTTTTGAATTCTTTAATAAAAAAATCAAAGTGACCAATTCTATACTGTACGACGGCCCACAGCATGAAAAATACGGATTTTGTTAATTTATTGATATCATTGTCTTCCATTTTATAAATCGGACCAACCAGGCGACCCATAAAAGTCTGTTCCTTCGCCTGACCGGTGAGTGACATTTCCAACTGCGTTAATGCGCACGTATCATCATTTACCGACCAATGGAAGAATAAAAATGGAATGAGTAACGAATAAAACTCTAGATTTTCGCGGTTATTGGTAAAAGGGACTAGTAAAATAGCTAGTACAAAAAATGCGTGTAGAAAGAAAATTATATTCATTTACACTATAAGATGGTCAAAGAAAAAAATCAGTGGAATGATCAGCATGAACTCATCTTGAAACAGTGGGGTGAGGCTTCGGGGTGTTATAGGTTTATGCATCATAGGTCATTTTTACTATATAAAAGGATGAGTATGCGTTTTACACTACCCGTCATCGTACTTTCAACAATAACAGGTACAGCAAATTTCGCACAATCCACTTTACCTGAGAGTGTGCGAGGTGCTGCGCCATCTGTTATAGGTGGGTTAAACCTGATTGCGGGTCTCATCGCCACGGTTATGCAATTCTTGAAGGTGAATGAATTGATGGAAAATCATAGAACAGCTGCGTTATCTCACGGTCTTTTATCCAGAAATATACGTCTGATATTAGCTTTACCACGACCCGAACGTAAGAAGGATGGTCTGAAATTTGTAGATGAATGTAAATCTGAATACGACAGACTTCTCGAGCAGTCGCCAGCCATTCCCATGAGTGTATTAGTGGAATTTGAGAAAGAGTACCCGTATGATAATGTATTCACGAAACCAGAAATTTTAAACGTGCGCTCAATTCCTAGACTCAAACCACCAAAAACTATAGACCCCATGCATGCTATAACCGTTAATACCCCGCTCTCGGGGGTTGGTAACATGTTCAGGAGAGATGTGGTGGTAGAGGAAGAGTATGATGAGGAAACAGCGATAGGCGTCGAACAAGATACAACAAAAGAATAAACATCGTCAAATTGATGACGACACCACATGCAAAATATGGTAGAATTTTCCTTCTTAAAGGTTCTACGATACGTTTATGTAGTGCGTCGTTTTCGAGGACTAAATCTATTGCCTGATTAGTAATATCATCAATGGATTCTTTCATTAAAATAATTCCACAAAAAAAAGATGAGAAAAAAACATTAAAAACGATTCATGGTAAGCAGATAGAACTCGTGCGTACATTTTTGAAAGAGAATAAGAACGTATTCATCTGTGGTCCGAGTGGTAGTGGTAAAACGTATATACTCGAATCTGTCATGGAAGGTTTTAGTCATGTCGAGTTGAAGAGTGAGCACTTACACAGTAAATCACTATTTCTACCATTTATAAAACCATCAACGAAACACGTGTTCATCGACAACTATGAATCTGTGTTCAACCCTATCGTGAATCAGGTTTCTGATGGAAATAGAATAACCCGTGGATCCCTGGTAGTGACATCCACAAATATGTGTATGTTTCCAAATTTTGAAACTGTTTTTATTCCTAGACATAAACCGGAAGTATTATTGTCCCTCACGGATAAGAATGATGATGAAGCTTATTCGGCGGCGTACAGGAGTCAAGGAAATATTCGAAATTTTTTCTCATACCTCGATGGATACGATATGATGGACGATTTTAAAACACCTAAAGAGTTTATAGCCGAAGTCTTATCAAGTGATGGTCCTCTCGAAATACTTGACAGCGTTTCCGAGCATGGACATATCTGGGATATTTTTCAAGAAAATTACCCAAATTCAGAGGGTGTGGATGTAGTCAAAGTATCCGAATCTTTTAGTATCGCCGATTTTTACGATAATCACATTTATCGAAGTGGTGACTGGAATCTTATGCCTTATTTTGTTCTTCACGCCTTGACCATTCCAAAGTCACACCTGGGCAAACCACTCGATAAAGATAAAATTAGACCGGGAAGTTGTTGGACTAAGCAGGGTAATCGCAATATGCGAAAGCAGAAATGTAATGATATACGCATAAAATCTAGAATGGGATTAGGTGTCGAAGAAATGTGTCTGTTAAAGAATTACGCTGAGAAAGGTGATATTTCAAAATTACTAGACTATAACATCACTCCACAAGATTTCGATGTAATCAATCACCTGGCGGTTGGAAATGGCTTAAAACAGAAAGACGTCACAAGAGTAAAGAAGGCACTCAAGAATGCCTACGAGCGAAGAAGAGACTGAAACTGAAGAATGTGTCAAGGTGATCGGTAACGAAATTCTCTTCTACGCAGATGTCGATCGTGAAAACGCTCTCGACTTTGTTGAAAAATTTAAAAAGTTGGAGATTGATCTCCTTAAAAAGAAAGCTGAACTCGTTGGGTACGAACCACAGATTCGAGTACACATCATGAGTGAAGGTGGTTGTATATTCGCTGGTATGAACATGATGAATGTTCTCGAATCTTCACGAGTGAGGGTCATTACCATCGCACAGGGTTCATGCTGTAGTGCCGCCACGTTCATGCTTCTTGGTGGATCTGAAAGGCGCATGGGTAAGAATGCGTACATTCTCATTCATCAGATTTCTACAGAGATGTGGGGTAATTTTCAAGAACTTAAACACGAACTGAAATCGACAGATAAGTTTATGAAGAAATTGAAAGAAATGTACCTTGAAAAAACTAAAATACCTGAGAATGTTTTAAAGAAACTCATGAAGAAGGATATTTATCTTTCTCCTAAACACTGCCTCAAGTATAAGATCGTTGACGCTCTTGAGTAATCGAGACTGCGCGCTTATAGAGGGCTAATAGACCTAGAATTATTAATACGATACAAAATGTGTTTACATTTAGTGGCACGAATGTATTTTCTGGAGGTCTAAGTCGTTCCATTCTGCCGTAATTCACAACTGGAATTCCAGACATCTATTTAAAGTTGAGAATTTAATTAATCGTAGTATGGAACGACTTATAAAGAAAGATAAAAACGGATCTGAGAGATTCACTGACATCCGTGTCGAAGACTTGAAAAATGGTACAGCTGATATCGTGAAGGTGTGTGGTGTCGTTGGAAGTGAGAAGACGACCGAGTCACGAACGAACGTCAAGACGGGGTATGAGAAGGCGCTCACCCGCGCACAAACAATGTGGAACAATGAAAGAACAAAGTGTACTGAAATCCTCCCCATGTTGGCAAACAAGTGGGAGGATCGCCAAAAGTACATCACTGAACCCTTTTACGTTCAACCTAAAATTGATGGTGTGCGCTTACTTGTCTCAAATAAGGGGTGCTTTTCTCGAACTGGAAAACCTGTCAAGGGTGTCGATCATCTCGCCGAGGGTCTTAAAGACGGAGAGTACCTAGACGGAGAGTGTTACGCACCGAACAAAACATTCGAGGAAATCACGAGTATGTTCAAAATGAATCCCAAGGAACTCGAGTTTCATGTGTTTGATTACTTTGATCTGAACCGACCGAACCTCACATTTGAAGAACGGAAAGATCGTATCACGATTGATACATTTCTTGTGAATTCGAAAGAGGGTGTTAAGAAGTATCATGATATGTTTATCCAACAGGGTCACGAAGGTGTTATGATTCGAGATGCTTCCAGCATATATGAGATTGGAAAGCGTAGTAACTACCTCCTCAAGCACAAAGAGTTTCAAACCGAGGAGTACCTCATCGTGGATGTCAAAGAGGGTACGGGGCGTGAAAAGGGTACTGCCATATGGGTGTGTAAGGTGGGAGAACAGCACTTTTCTGCGAAACCCGAAGGCACCCTCGAAGTGCGTAGGAAATTCCTCGAAGAGAAGGACAGGTACATAGGGAAACAACTCACCGTGCGCTTCCAAAACCTTACCGCTCTAGGTGTCCCACGTTTTCCCGTTGGTGTGGTAATTAGGGATTATGAATAATAGTAGAATATAGTAATGAATAAGATCGCAATCGATATCGATGAAGTTCTTGTACCATTTCTCAGTCCCATGGCTCGGTATCACGGACAAAAGTCTGGTATACGGAAAACTGATAAATCAAAATACAGTTACGTCTATAGGGATATTTTTAATGTCACAGAAAAAGAGTCTCAAAAAATGGTTCAGGAATTTTACAAGTCTGGACACTTTAAAGTTCTTCAACCGATAAGGGGGTCTCAAAAGGCGATGTTAGCATTCCGCCGTAACGCAAAGAAGATGTACATTGTAACAGGTCGCCAAGATGTTGTCCGGGAAGATACAGAAATGTGGATTGATCATTTCTTTCCTGGAATCTTCGATGATATCATTCTCACAAATAGTTACACCCCAAATGAAGTCAAGAAAGTTGATATTTGTCGATCTCTCAACATTGGTCTGATCATTGATGATAATAAGTCCATATGTGACGAATGTATCAAATCTGGTATGACTGCTCTAAACTTTATAGGTGTCCATGGTGAGGATCTTTACCCGTGGTGTGAAGAGAGTGAAATCAGTATAAAAGGATGGAACTCACTTATGTTATAATGTCGCTCGGTCTCATCGGTCTCGGTTCCATCGGTGGCAATCTCGCCCTAAACATCCAGAAGTCCCACGAACTCAATGTATGTAATCGTTCACCCGAAAAAGTGAAGGTGATCGTTAAGAAGTCTTCACAGGTGAAGGGTTACGAAAATGTTGAGGAGATGGTCTCTGATATGAAGGAACCTCGCACGATCATCACAGCTCTTCCACACGGGGAGACCACGGATGCCATGGTGAAACAACTGAGCTCGGTGTTGACCAAGGGTGACACTATCGTGGATTGTTCGAACGAATTTTACCGAACCTCGAGGAATCGTGGTGCGTTCTGTCAATCCAAGGGGATTGGGTACCTTGGCACAGGGTTGTCTGGTGGTGCCGAAGGTGCTCGCCTCGGTCCTGCTCTTATGATTGGTGGACCCCAAAAGACGTTTGAGGAACATGAAGACCTCTTCAAGTCTTTCGCCAAGAGTTACGCTTATATGGGTGAGGACTACGGTGTTGGTCACTTTACCAAGATGGTACACAATGGTGTGGAATACGGTATGCTTCAGGGTATCGCTGATGTATATGCCTTCTGTAACCAGGATGAGTACTATATGGGTCAGGTGCTCAAGCGAATTGAAAACACCGACATTTATGGCTACCTCACCAAGTCAGCGATGGATGTACTTCATGAATACGATTTCAATAAGATTGCGGATATCGGACACATGAACAACACGGGTCTATGGTGTTCGGAGATTGGTATGGAATATCATATTCCCACTCCCACGATTAACTCTGCTGTGAATACACGATTCACGAGTCGACACGTCAAAGCAGTAAACACGGCGAACCATAAAAATTGCGCAATCGACTTTGGAGTTGCGGTGGATGCGTTGCGTTTTGTTTTTGCGACATCCCTACTCGAGGGCTATGACCTAATGGATACTCGACACGTGTGTGATGAGAGTATCAAACAGGCGTGGTCTTCTGGTACCATCATCGAATGTCCAATGATCGGAGAGGACTATCGCACCATCATCGAAGAGACGGCTGAAAACGCACGAGTTATGGTCATGTATTGTGTCGCTGCGGGTATTCCATGTCCGGCCGTACAGGCAGCACTTTCCCAGTATGATTTCATTCACGAAAAGTCGACATCCATGAAGTTTATCATGGCACAGCGTAACTATTTCGGTCAGCATGAGATGATGGAGGCGTGATCCCATAAATAATCAACTTCCTTCTCTTTTAGGAAGAAGTCTCTGTTACCACTTTTGATTTCTCTGAGTACATTTTCATAGGCGCACCCACCGATATCAAGTTCCCATTTATCATTCCCATTTATGAGAATGTGTTTATCTCCTGAAACCATTTTGGCCAGGTCTGCTTCCAGTTCAATACCCTTATACGTCATCGCAATTTTACATTCCGTAGGCGCCGTACCCTTGTACTCCATGTTTCTGGCAATTTGAATTATTTCAGGCTCGATTGAACCCAATTCTTTTAAGATTTCTTCACGACTTCTAAATGTATGTTTCGCAATGATTGTCGCAAACAATAGGACACAATGACTTTGATACATGTCTCCCACAATACCCACAGTATCAAAGTAATTAACCCGCTCGTTCATGTCACCACTCTCGTGTAACTTGATTTTGATAGACTCGAGTTTCTTTGGGGTCTGTATATACTGTAAGATATCCTTACCGAGGTAGTGATCATTGTACACCACTTTGAGATTGTTCTCATCGATAAAGTCTTTGATTCTCTGAAAGTCGTACGCAGAGTGTCCATGGGGTTTCTCAAGGATATATGTGGCATCGACAAGACCCAGATAGGGTTCCACGTTTTCACAGAAGTTGTGTGTAGGGATAGACATGTATGCCACAATGTTAGAGACACCTCTCAAGTGTTCCAAGTTCGACACACGTTGTCTAGAAATAGGAGTGTGAGGACAGTCTAATTTCTCGAGAGCTGGGATGATACGGGTTCTTGCCAGATGTCCCCTGGCACCGAACACGAGGCAGTGATTCATCTGTTACTTTTTCCTGACATTAAAATAATGTTCGCTCTCCTCTGCAAACCCACCACTGTTCCAACACCCAGTGGAAATGCCGTTCTCCGCGCTAAAGATTGTCGATTAGCGTATGTGAAACCATCTCAAGTTCAAGAAGGTGTCTATGAACTTGAGATACTTGAAGCACCTCCGATAAATATTAGCGAGTCAGATTAATCAAAGAACCTGACTTTGATTTCATAAAAATAACTTCATCACATTCACCACCCTTCATCACCATCTGTGCCTCACCACACGTAGTACCAGGCTGTTTGTGACGATCACACGCAACCTGGGTTCTATCCGTGATATCCAACCTCTGACTATAGCCGATGAACGTTCTGTCGACAATACCATCCTTGTCGAGAGCTTCGACCGTCGCTTTCCACGAATACTTCCCAAATTCCCAATACTTCGTATCGTCGACCGGTGGTGGTGGAGCATCCAAGGCAGATGAACGCATGGGTCGCTTCTTACGTGACCCCGATACAAGTGGCGCAAACAAAAACTTAACAACAGTTGCCATTACTATTGTTAGGTTTTGTATTTTTAAGTTGTTTTCTCTCCCAACCGGGTTTGAACCGATGACCTCACGATTAACAGTCGCGCGCTCTACCAACTGAGCTATGGGAGAATGGGTCCTCTCTATCCGAATCGAACGAATGACAAATGGAACTACAGTCCACTGCTCTACCAACTGAGCTAAGAGAGGATTAAGCTCCCACGTGGATTCGAACCACGGGTGGTGGATTCAAAGTCCACAGTGTTTACCAACTACACTATAGGAGCCTCGGATATATTACTCTTACACACATTTTCTTTAAGCCCTTTTAGACTGGAGATTCTTCTACGGTTTTAGACCTACCGTTTATGAGTTTCATGCTCGCGAGGGAGATGGAAAACAGTCCCGCAGATGTATTCGCAACAATCATGGGCACCACGTTGAAATAAATCGAGTACACGAGACCGAGGGAACTAGCCACTATATTAAGTCCCAGGAAAGTGTAATTTATAGCCGCAGTATCTTTTGTCCTATACACGTGAACGACTTGGGGAACGAACATGATCGAAATGAGTATAGAACTCGTCAGACCGATGCCATCTATGACCCTCTCCATTACATAGTACTATTTTCTAACGTTTAAGTAGGTATGTTATTAGCTATACTATTCATAATCATAATATTTTGGATTGTGGTATTTTTGAATAAGAAAACAGTCAACAGTTATGACTATAAATGTTTCTTACTCACTATTCCTACAGCTAAAGAACGATGTGAACGATTTTATGCGAGTCATAATAAAGATATACCGATCGAAGTTATATACGGATCCGATACTCGAATAATAAAAAATGCGAGAGAATACGAGGATCTTGTAGAACCAGAATATTTCGAAAAGGCTCTAGAAATGTACTACGATCCCAGTGTTATTAGACCCGATATCACATACTTCAATATCGGAGCCATCGGGTGTTACATGGGTCACATGGAATTTTACAAAAGATGTTTTCGACAGAACCTTAAATATGCCGTGATATTCGAAGATAATGTGATTGTTAAATCTAATGATTTGTATGACAAGATTCAAGACTTTATCAACAAAAGGGGTGACACATTTGAAATGTGTTTTTTCCACTGTCTCTCACGGCTACCGGGATCTGATGAACAAGTTAAATGGATTTCGAGCACCAAATGTTATCTGATACATGTGGACAATATGAGAAAATATCATAAATATTTTACACCTATGGACAATCACGTGGATATGAAACACGAAGATTTAATTGATAAAGGTGCCAGAGTATACTACAAAGATTTACGAGATTGTTTGAAAATTGATAGAAGTCATAAAAGTCTCATCGGACACAGTAACCATGGAAGACCTGATTTCTTTTCGAAAGTGTATCCCGAACTCTCTCCGTCGATTCTCGAGATTGGGTATTAAGATTTCTGCTCATAGAAAATTGTCAATATGTAGCGTTCCCCGCCGGTCAGTGGTAACGTTCCATGATAATGTGTTACAGATTCAAATTTAACCATATCACCTTGTTGATAATCGATTATCGGGAGATTCTTATACTTATCAATAAACTCGTCACGTACTTTAGCGTCACATGATGCGATACTCTCGAGGGCCTTTGACATCGTTTTATCGAACATATAGTATTGACATCCTTGAAAACTTTTAGTATCCGACAATAAAAAACTGACTGTATATTCGGAATTGTCATAATGTAAAGGTATTCGAACACGTTCATTCGGTAAATATCTTTTTAAAAACATGAAATCATTACTAGATTTGTTTACTTTGTGTTTGTGATAGACATCTTTACACATACTCCACAATTTTTCATGTACGACTCGATCACCCTCTAATATATTCACCTGGTAAACTGGTTCTTGATCTACTGGTTCATCAGACGTGTCATATGTGAGATATCTCGATTCTTCGATTAATTTTTCACAGAATTCCGGTGTTAAAACACCTTTAGCTATGTACGCCGACGTATCGAGAAAATGTTTCGGTTGGGTCGTGGCATCGTTTACGTATGTTATTTTCTTCTGGGATGTGCGAGCAAACCATATTAGTAAAAGTATGAATATAAATACGAAGATGATTGTCATTCTAATATATAAAAGTATAATTTTAAATCTAGGTCAACACGTTTCTTCAGATGGTCTAAACAGAAAAAAAAACATTTGTTTAATTTAAACAATGAACATTTCAGTGGACAAGGCGGGTGATCTCAAGCTCGGTAAGCGTAAGTGCCGTCTCCACAAGAAGGAGGATATAGTGAAGGTTGCGAAAAAATATAACATCAACACCGAAAAGAAAACGATCAAGCAGTTGTGCGCTTCTATAAAGAAAAAAGTCAAGACTGCTCCCATGACCAAGGACAAAGCTCTCACGTCTATCGATCGTATGAATATTGCTAATTATAACAAGCTAAAATTGCGTGCCCTACTCACTAAGCGATCACCTGATCATGTTGTTCGAGTAGCTCGAGAACTGGCAAGGTTGCGGTAACTTTTTCTTACCGTCGTAAATAGTAACAATCCCAGATTGGATCATTTTATCGTTCACAGAAACAGTATCCCACCTGTTTCTATAAACGGTAACGAGCGGTCTCCCATACTTATCCATCTTACCACACTCGATCCAAATCCATCCATTAACTTTGTTTCTACACAAGAAGGGGTTCCACATCGGATACGATTTACGATCATCAAATCCACATTCCTGTTTAAACATGTCACGAGCCAGTTTAGCGTGATAGATGTAGTCATCTCGATTCTCCATATCGACACTTGGTTTCATTTCTGGCGAATCGTACCCGAGTGTACGAAATCTAAATTTTAAAACTCGCCCATGTAAAAGAATAGCCGCATTAAACGTATCTCCATCATATACACTCGTTATTTTTGCGTAACCCCTGTAATTTCTCAAATCAAAAATAGGTAGTGAATCATCTGCGGTAGATAAAGTGCGTTTACTGAGACAAGATCCCATTCATAAAATAGCATACTACGTCTCTATATCCATTATCGACTCACTTTTTGTTAATTTTGATAGCCCACGCACTTTCCTTTCGGAACTTTTCATGATCGATTTCCTCGATTTTGAAAACTTTCATGATGAACTTCTTGATTGGGTTCACCTCCTTCGTGTCGGGTTCGTCCCCCTCATCCCATGTGGGGGGTCGTCGTTTCCCTTCACCTGGAGCTTCCGTGGGCGCTACAAAGTCTTCCTTCTTGGCGTGAATAGCGACACGTGGTCGTATAAGATTGGGTCTTAAGATGAACATTTAATTAAAGACATTCTTTATCTTTAAACACCTAAGTAAAGAAGAGCCACGTTATATTCACACAACCAACTACAAACATGAACTCTACTTCCATCACCGATTACATCCTCAAGCTCGAGAAGGAGAACGAACAGCTCAAGGAACTCTACCGAAAGTCCGAAGCCACTCTCGAGAAACTCAATTCGAAGATTCTCGATGAATCGATTCAGAGAGTTGGAGCCGTCCTCAACGAACCTTCCCTCTACGATACGACTGCCCGAACCAAGACCTTCCATCTGAATGAGGACATCGCCAAGCACCTCAAGGAACTTGGTGAGATGACCTCGGACTTTTACAAGGCTGGGGCGTACAACACAGCTGCGGACATCATCGCCACCCTTGACTTTGAGGTGCACAACGGTGAGAGCCTCCTCAAGATTAAGGGTATTGGGAAGGGTATCGCCGCCAAGGTTGATCACTTCCTCGACGAGTACTTTGACGACTCTGAATCGGTCGCCTCAACTGATGCTCAGATCATCGAGGAGTCTGATGACGAGACGGACTCCGATGATGAGTCTGACTTTTTCATCTCCTACAACAGTGAGTTGGCTGACGTGCTCGACAGTCTCGCCTACTACGAAAAAGATGAGCACAAGAGTGCGGCATATGACCACGCTGCCAATATCATCGACAAGCTTCCATTCAAGGTGACCAGTGGCAAAGAACTTGCGAAGGGTCCCAAAAAGGTGAAGGGTATTGGTAAGAGCATCTCCAATGTCATCGATGAGTTCCTCTCGACTGGCAAGGTGCAGAAGCTCGAGAGACTCGAAAAGGGTACCTCCACCAATGAGGAAGTCGCGCGGGCTCTCGAAGATTATGCTGACGACCTCGAAGACCCCTTCAAGATCCGTGCGTATATGAAGGCTGCTGAAGTCATTCGTAAGCTTGACTATGAAGTGACGAGTGGTGAGGAACTCGCGAAGGGTCCCAATAAGGTAAAGGGTATTGGGAAGAGTATCGCCGCTAAGATTGATACGTTCCTTCAGACTGGTGTGATGAATTAAATCCAATTGGCTTTGGCCTTGACTTTTTTAAACTTGGGTTTCCTCGTGAGACGTGAGAGTAAATACACATAGAAGATTAGGACACCCATCTTCCTTTTAATAAAGACCAATAATTTTCTCGACTAATATCAAACAATGACTCCAGTACTCGTTTCTGTAGACAAGGCGGGTGATCTCAAGCTCGGGCGCAAGAAGTGCCGTCTCTACAAGAAGGAAGAGGTGGTGAAGGTTGCCAAGAAGTATGGCATCAACACTGAGAAGAAGACTGTCGGTGAGCTTTGTGGTGCCATCAAGGCGCGTGCCAAGAACCCCCCCATGAACAATGTGCCTCTCGCGAAGCTGTACCCAGAGGCGGCTAAGAAGCGCACTGCTGCGAAGAAGCGTGCGGAAAAGAAGGCTCTCGACAAGAAGATTGCCGCCAACTTTATGAGGAACATGACCACTCCTATTCGTGAGCGTATCATGACCCCAACGCGTAAGGTCGTCGTGGCCGTCATGTCCAAACCTAAACCACGCAGCCCCAGCCCAGCCGCTGTTGCCCGTGCCAGGGCTAACGTTAAAAATATGATAGATAAACGTGTTTCTTATATGAATGCGGCTGGTCAGAGGATGATCAACCGAGCGTCTCCTCGTGCAGTGATGCGTATTGCTCGGGAACTTCGTCGTCTTCGCTAAGGTCGTTATAGACCTTCTCCTCGGTGTCATAGAAGGCTTCGCTGTCTCCAATCATCATCTCCCTCACAGTCTCGTATAGGACTGTGGTGAGGGCAAACTTATAAGCGAGAAACCCAACGAAAGTAGCTCCATAATCAAAGTCAAACGCGAAAGGTGCGTTATTCCACGACACTTCAAAAGCAGCGGCGCACAGCGGTGCCAAAAACTCCTTCTGAATTGCCGAATTTTCAAACTTGTCCACCCTATCCG
>Ga0209771_1001111_pt1 | contig 17458 bp, 16 predicted proteins | sample SaaInl59LU_5_DNA_FD_184639 | JGI IMG/M metagenome (GOLD analysis project Ga0209771, IMG submission 184639) | Marine microbial communities from expanding oxygen minimum zones in the Saanich Inlet - ESP_59LU_5_DNA (SPAdes) (version 2) | ecosystem: Environmental > Aquatic > Marine > Intertidal zone... | reverse complement strand
AGACTCTATGGTGAAGAATGGACACCTATCGACAGCCGTCGGTAAGTACCAGTTCGTTAACACCACGCTCAAGGAGATTATCCAACGTAACCCTACCGACTTCCCTATGGATGAGCCATTCAACGAGGCGAGACAAGAGTTAGCTGCTAACATCCTGCTAGATCGTAGGAAATGGGAGAAGTTCGCCAATGGTGAAATCTCTGACAAGGAGATGGCTACCAATCTGTCGATGGAGTGGGCATCCTTTCCGGTACCTGAGGATATGAAAGGGAAGAATCGGGATGTTAAGGCAGGTGAGAGCTTCTACGCTGGTGATGGCAAGAACAAGAGTGGTGTTGATCCCCAGACTGTACTCAAGACGCTGAACGTAATCCCTGGTCCTAGCGAAGCTACAACCCTTATCGATATGCCAGAGGCTCCTCTAAGCTCTCAGCAGCCCGTAGAGGGCGATCCGCTTGCAGCCGTACCTCAGGTACCCCCTGAGCAGCAAATGCCTGAGAGAGCCATACAGGAGCCCGTAGGGGCACCTATCATGGCACCACAGCCTATGGACCAGCAGATGCTAGCTTCCCTTCTCCAAGGTAAAGGCATGATGAATGTCTAACGTAAACCTTGGCTTAACACCTTGGCAGCAGCAAGTGTTTGAAGACACTAGCCGCTTCAAGGCTGTAGCTGCTGGTCGACGTTGCGGTAAGAGCCACCTAGCAGCTGTGTCCCTTATCGTATCTGCCCTCAACGGCAAACCCGGCAAGGTGTTCTATGTTGCACCAACACAGGGCATGGCTAGAGATATTCTATGGGATAAGATCTACGAGTTGGCTAATGAAATCATCGAAGGTTCTAATATCAACAACCTGACGATTACGCTTGCCGGGGGCAACACGATCCACCTTAAGGGTGCTGATAGACCTGACACACTCCGTGGTGTTAGCCTTAAGCACCTAGTGCTCGACGAGTATGCCTTTATGAAGAAGGACGTATGGGAGGCTATTCTGCGTCCGGCCTTGTCAGACCTCAAGGGTTCAGCCTTGTTCATCGGTACACCCGAAGGGCGTAACCACTTCTATGATATGTTCATGGGGGCTAGCCATGAGTGGGACAACTGGTCAGCTTGGCAGTTTACTAGCCGAGATAACCCGTTCCTAGACTCAGAAGAAATTGATCACGCAGAGAAGACCCTACCACGGTGGGCGTTTAACCAAGAGTACATGGCCTCGTTTGATGCACTAGGGTCTGAGTACTTTGACCCAGAGGAGTTTATCTATTATGATGACATCCCTAACGACAAGCCGGGCGACTACTACATCGCGGTGGACTTGGCAGGCTTTGAAACAGACCGTGGTGCTAAGACCAAGCGCAGGGACAATAGTGCTATGGCTGTTGTGTTCGTTGATGATAACGGGGTGTGGTGGGTTGAAGACATCCAGTTCGGAAGATGGACCCTTGATGAAACCGCTGAGCGAATCTTCAAAGCAGTCGAAAAGAACCGTCCGCCTTCCGTTGGAATTGAAAAAGGTATTGCCCAGCAAGCTGTCATGGGACCGCTCAGTGACCTCATGCGGCGGACCTCGCGGGTGTTTCGCGTGGAGCTGCTCTCTCACGGTAACCAAAAGAAGCAAGACAGGATTCTTTGGGCTCTGCAAGGGAGGCTTGAGAATAAACAAGTTCGATTTAAACATGCCGATTGGAACACCGCCTTTGTAGACGAGGCAGCCGCCTTCCCGTCACAGCTTGTACACGACGACCTGCTGGACGCACTGAGCTACATAGACCAGCTGGCGATAGTACCGTACGAGTATGGCGGGGAGCAAGAGGATAGCTACGAAATGATGGATGCTGTAGCAGGGTATTGACTTTATGTCAAGTCCTATGTTATAATCACGTATACACTACGGAGTTTTTATGGAAAACATCTTTGGAGATAAGGGCTTAAGTTTTGACCAATCCCTTGAAGAGTGGATTATTGGCAAATGCCAAGAGTGGGAAGAACATTACGAAGCTAATTATCAAGAGAAGCACGAAGAGTACATGCGTCTCTATCGTAATCAGTGGTCTTCTGAAGATAAAAGCCGTGAGTCTGAACGCTCTAAGCTGATTGCTCCCGCGCTGGCACAAGCTGTTGAATCCAACGTAGCAGAGGTAGAAGAAGCTACCTTTGGTCGGGGTAAGTTGTTTGGTATAAAAGATAACTTTGGTGACGAGGACAGCAAAGACGTACGTTATCTCGGACGTAAGCTACACGAAGACTTTGCACTGGCACGAGTACGCTCTGCCGTAGCTGAGGTTCTAGTGAACGCTGCTGTGTACGGTACAGGAATCGGTGAGGTTATCATCGAGGAGCATAAGACGTACACGCCCGGCAGCCGTCCTATTATGGATGGCGATATGCAAGAGATTGGCGTAACGGAATCATACCGTCCCCTCGTCAAGATCAATCCTATCCAGCCTAGGAACTTTCTTATTGACCCTAACGCTACGTGTATTGACGAAGCTATGGGCTGTGCCATCGATGAGTTCGTAAGCGAGCACGTCGTACAGGAGCTACAGGAAGCAGGCGTATACCGTGATGATGTACACGTAACAGGAGCAGCAGCTGATGAATCGATCGAAGCGGACCCTGAGCTTACCCATACACCCACAGGACGTGTACGCCTCACCAAGTACTACGGGAAAGTTCCGCGCGACCTGCTCATTGAGTCGGGAGTGGACGAGGAAGACGTTAGTGAACCCGGTCACTACGTCGAAGCAATTGTCGTCATCGCTAACGAAGGGACGCTGCTAAAGGCTATCCCTAACCCTTACATGTGTCAGGACCGTCCAGTAGTGGCATTCCAGTGGGACATCGTACCATCAACCTTCTGGGGTCGTGGCGTATGTGAAAAGGGTTACATGTCGCAGAAGGCTCTCGACGCAGAGCTACGCGCACGCATTGACGCGCTGGCCCTAACGACCCACCCAATGATGGCTGTGGACGCTACACGTATCCCACGTGGTCACAAGATGGAGATCCGTCCGGGTCGTATGCTTCTGACCAACGGAGCACCCGGCGAATCCATCATGCCATTTAACTTCGGCCAGCTTAACGCTGTCACCTTCCAGCAGGGTGCAGCCCTACAGCAGATGGTGTCACAGGCCACTGGTGCAGCTGACGGCTCAATGGCGCAGGTACAGAACGACGTTACTGCTGCTGGTCAGTCTATGTCGCAGGGTGCTCTTATCAAACGCCAGAAGCGCACGCTGGTGAACTTCCAAGAAAACTTCTTGATCCCGTTCATCCGTAAGGCTGCGTTCCGTTACATGCAGTTTGACCCAGAGAACTACCCAGTTAAGGATTATACGTTCACACCGTACAGCTCACTAGGCGCTATGGCCCGTGAGTACGAAGTGAACCAGCTAACGCAGATGCTACAGATGCTCCCTCCAGAAAGCCCAGCGCACGCAGCTGTGGTTAAGGCTATCATCGATCACTTGAACATCACTAACCGTGGTGAGATTATGGACGCTATCGACGCAGCTAGCCAGCCTAATCCCGAGCAAATGAAAGCACAGCAGGAAGCACAGCAAAAGCAAGAGCAGATGCAGATGGCGCTTACGCAAGGTCAGATTCAGCTGCTTAATTCGCAAGCTGCTGAAAGTCAGTCACGTGCTCAGAAGTATCAAGTAGAAGCACAGATGATGCCACAAGAGCTAACCATGAAGTACGCTGATAGTGACAAGGATGGACAGATTGACAGAGACTTTGAGAAGAAAATTAAAATGTCCGAGCTGCTTTTAAAAGAGCAGGAGCTACAGCTAAAGCAAGATGAGCGTATGGAAAAGACTAAGGCTCAAGCTGAAGCAGAGCTAGTGAAACAGTTAATGAGCGCAGATCAAGCTAAGCAACCTCCTATGGAGGGAATGTAATTATGCCAAAGAAAGGATTGTACGCCAACATACACGCAAAACGCAAGCGTATTAAAAAAGGCTCTGGCGAGCAAATGCGGAAGGCTGGAGCCAAAGGAGCACCTACTAAAAAGAATTTTAAGGAAGCAGCTAAAACAGCCAAAAGGAGATAAGCATGTCGTGTGGATGCAAAGGTAAAAAATGTAAATGCGGTAAGGGCGGCTATAAGTAATGCCTCGTAAGAAAGGACCAGCCAAAGGTAAAGCCAAGGTAAAGATTACAGCTAGCGGTAAGAAGGTTAGCTATGGTCAGGCAGGTTCGGCTAAAGGCGGCGGACCAAGAGTCAAGCCCGGTACCGGCAAAGGGGACAGCTACTGTGCTCGCTCGCTTGGTATTAAGAAAGGTTTGCCTAAAGATAAAGCCAATGATCCTAACACCCCTAACAACCTTAGCAGGAAACGGTGGAAGTGTAAAGGGGCTAAGAGCACAAAGTAATTGACCTAGTACTTGACACGTGTTATAATCAGGTATATAGGTGACATCAACAATAACGGGCCTCAAGGAGATAACCCAATGGTAGACCAACGTAAGTTCGATGAGTTAGTAGATAATACCACAAGGTACCTAACTGACATCCTTAAAAGACTGGCAAAGCTAGAAGAAGAAATAACAGAGCTAAAGAAGCCAGCGAAACAAGGAGCTAAAGATGGGCGATAAGTTTTTTGAAGACGCTCGTGATATGTTTCTTACCGAAGGATGGAAGACTTTTATCAAAGACGTAGAAGCTAATATATTAAACTTACGTATTGAAAACCTTGAAGATGAAAAAGCGTTCTGGATAGCTAAAGGGCAGCTTGCTGTACTGCATCAGATCGCTGGATACGAGAACATGATTTACCACGCAGAGGAGCAGGAAGAAGATGCGTCAGATTCTTGATGTACGCTGTAGCTCTTGTGGTAACATAGACGAAGTGTTTGGACGAAGGGAGGCCACATTCCGGTGCACGGTCTGTTCTTCTGAGTCTAAGCGCATCATCAGCCCAGTGAAGTGCCAGCTTGAGGGTGTGTCTGGGGATTTCCCCGGAGCCTCCTTTAAGTGGAAGCGCGAACACGACGCGGCTGGACGCAAGTAGACAACCCGCTATGCCAGCGGACCTACTTAATTTAATCTGATAACCCCTAGTGGGCCGGAGTTTATATAATGGCAAGACTTGTAGATTTACCTAACGATACTGACGAAGAGATAACCGATATTAATTCAGTAGAGGAAGTCAATAACGATAACGAGGAAGCTGCGGAAACACAAGCAGTAGACTCGCGTGAGACGGAAGAGCCTAGTGATAATAACGACCTCCCCGAGAAGTACCGTGGTAAGAGCGCAACTGAGATTGCTCAGATGCACAGGGAACTGGAGTCTCGTTTAGGACAGCAGAGCCAAGAAGTCGGGGAGCTACGGAAGGCTTTCGACGACATGGTAAAGACGTCCATAGCGGCACAACAGCAACCATCTGCACCGGAACCTGAGGAAGACGATACTGACTTTTTCTCTGACCCTAAAGGGGCGATGCGGCGACAGATTGATAACCACCCAGCTCTAAAGCAGGCTCAGGCCGTAGCAGCAGAGATGGCTAAGTCTCGATCTATAGCGGCATTACAAGCGGCACACCCTGACATGAAGGAAGTTGTAACAGACCAAGGCTTCAAGGATTGGGTTGCTAAGTCTAAGATCCGTCAAGAGCTATATGCTAAAGCTGACCAAGGTTATGACTTTGATGCAGCTCATGAACTCATCTCGCTTTATAAAGAGCGGCAAGGTGTGGTCAAGCAAACAGCTGCTATGGAACGTACGGCACAGAAAAACGAAGTTAAGAAAGCCTCTACTGGTTCGGCACGATCTAATCCTGAGGGCTCCAAAGCCCGAAAGACCTATCGTCGTCGAGACATTATTGAACTAATGAACCGTGACCCGAAGCGATACGAGGCTCTCCAACCGGAGATCATGAAAGCATACGCTGAAGGCCGGGTTAAATAACCACTAAGGAATTAACACAATGGCACTTGGAACTAATCACGTAACAACCGCAACCGCAGCAACTTTCATCCCAGAGATCTGGAGTGATGAGATCATTGCATCTTATGAGAAGTCGCTTGTAGTTAAGCCTCTCGTACGCGCTATGTCTATGACTGGCAAGAAGGGCGACACTATTCGTGTCCCTAAGCCTGACCGTGGCAACGCGACTCTCAAAACTGCTGAGACTCAGGTTAACTTGATTGCTGCTAATACCACTGATCTTGTTATTACTATTGGCGAGCATTACGAGTACAGCCGTCTGATCGAAGACATCACAGACGTACAAGCTCTATCTAGCCTCCGTAAGTTCTACACTGAAGACGCTGGTTACGCTTTGGCTACACGCGTAGACACTGCTATCATCGCTGAAGCTGCTAACTTTACGTCACAGCTTCAGTTCGACACAACTGGCGGCGCTATCGTTGCTAACGGTAATGCTGACTCTGCGTTTACTGACGCTGGCTTCCGTGCTGCTATTCAGGTACTGGACGACAACGACGTACCTATGGACAACCGCGTATGGGTTATCTCACCTGCTATGAAGAAAGAGTTGTTAGGCACTGCTAACTACATCTCTACTGACTTTGTAACTGGTAAGCCTGTTGAGTCTGGCGTTATCGGCAGCCTCTATGGTGTTGACATCTACGTCTCAACTAACCTACCTACTGAGAACACTGACGAGAAGGGTTCACTCCTTATGCACAAAGATGCTATCGTCTTTGCTGAGCAGTTGGGTGTTCGTGTCCAGACTCAGTACAAGCAAGAGTTCCTTGCTGACCTGATGACTGCTGACACATTGTACGGAACTAAGACTTATCGTCCAGAAGCTGGCGTTAAGTTGTTCGGTAAAGTCTAAATAGACTACTAGGGGAAAGGGCTTCGGCCTTAGTACCCTATTCACCCTTACGGGAAGAGATACCTAGGAGGTTATTTAATGTCTATTACCTATACTATCACGACTAACTTTGCATCTAAGGATGCACTACCTGACAACGATCCGGGTAAAGTTATACGTGGTTCTGACTTTTCTGCTGAGTTTACAGGAATTCAAACGGCTTTTTTAACAGCTGCTCCAACGCTAAACCCCGGCTTTACCGGCACAGCTACTTTTACTAGTGTAGATATTAATGGCGGCGCTATCGATGGTACAACTATCGGAGCCAATACTAAAGCTGCTGGATCGTTTACTACTGTTACAGCCACTGGTTTGTCTACCTTACCTACCGTCAACATCGACGGCGGTGCTATCGACGGCACAGCTATTGGTACGTCAGTTCCTTCTACAATCAACGGTACCACCATCACAGGCACAGCTATCAACGGTCCTCTGACTGGTAACGTAACAGGTAACGTTGTTGGCAATCTTACAGGTAACGTAACTGGTAACCTAACGGGTAACGTGACAGCTACTGCTGGTGTTTCTTCGTTTAACAACGTAACTATCAACGGTTCTTTAGACATGGTGGCCGGTACGTCAGCTACCATTACTAACCTCTCAGCGCCTGTAAACGGCTCAGACGCAGCGACTAAGACGTACGTAGACACAGGTATTGCTAATCTTATTGATAGTGCTCCCGGGACGTTAGACACGCTTAACGAACTTGCTGCTGCGCTAGGTGATGACGCTAACTTTGCAACCACTACTACCAACGCGTTAGCTACTAAACTACCGTTAGCTGGCGGTACCATGACTGGCAATATTACATTCAGCTCTTTCGGCTCAGACACGGTCACAGGCTTACCTTGGCCTGTTGGTGGTACTGACGCAGTACCTAAAGGATTTGTTACTGCTGGTTACCTTTCAAAATTCGGCGGTACTATGTCGGGCGCGTTAGACATGGGCTCTAACAAAATTACTTCATCTTACGTGCCTAGTGCAGACGCTGACGTAGTTAACAAGCTGTACGTAGACGGTATTGCTGGTTCGGCGGCTGCTGCTGCCGCAAGCGCAGCTGATGCTTTGCAAAGCGAAAACAATGCGGCTTCTTTTGAGACTGCTGCTAGCAACTCAGCAACTGCTGCTTTAGCTAGCGAGACTGCTGCTGCTACGTTGTACGACAGTTTTGATGATCGTTACCTAGGCGCTAAGACATCTGACCCTACGTTAGACAACGACGGCGATGCTTTAATCACAGGTGCGTTGTACTTTAACACAACCTCTGGCGATATGAAGGTGTACAACGGCAGTGCTTGGCTTGACGCATATACAAGCATTACAGGCCAGACGTTAGACGAAGTTACAACTACGGGTAATACAACCACTAACGCAATCACTGTAGGTAACCTTACCTCCACAGGCATCGACGACAACGCCACTAGCACTGCGATTACTATTGATGCTAGTCAGAACGTTGTGCTTGAACAACAGTATGCGGAGCTTCGTTTTAATGGTCAGTTAGGTCAGGGAGACATTGGTACAAGCTCAGGCCCAGCAGGTGGTTTCTATGTTGCAAATCAGTATAGCGGCTCAGGAGTAAACTTTAAAAACAGCGGAGCAGTAGAGTTATATAGTGCGGCTGGTAACGCGGCGGTTGGTAACTTGACCATAGATTCCAGCGGTAACGTTGGTATTGGTGAGACAAGCCCAGACTCGATTCTGCATCTGAAGGGCACAGCCACTGACCTTATCTTAGAAGACTCGGACTCAGCCTCCGCTATAGGCTCACAGAACCGCGTTAGGTTTAGAAATTCTTCTGGTACGTATTCAGCACAGATTGGAAACGATCCAGCTATTGACGGCGGTCAGAACTTTACCATGGGAACGCTTGTTGGCTACCCTCTAGGGCTGATGACAGACGGAACCACAAAGATGACTATCGACACCAGCGGAAACGTTGGTATTGGTACTGATAGTCCAGACGACTTGCTTGACTTAGAGGCATCAGCCCCAGCACTTCGACTTACCGATGCTCAGGGAGGCTACTCGCAAGTCTTTGGCACAAACGGCAACCTTGTGCTGCGGTCTGACCAAGGAAACACCCAAGCCAATAGTCATATGCGTTTTGAGGTTGATGCTGATGAGAAGATGCGCATAGACGCCAGCGGCGACGTTGGTATTGGTACTAGCAGTCCTAACTGGATTACTTCAGGTACTCAAAGCAGTCAAGGCGTACTCTCGCTAGGCTCTACCGATACGGCTGTTACCACAGGGGACGTGATAGGTGCTCTGTCGTTTGTAACGGCTGATCCATCTTACACCTCTACGTATGCAGACGGTGTTGGCGCTCAAATCTCTGCTGTAACAGAAACAGGGGTAGGCGGTGGCTACGGTTTATCCTTTACCACAGGTGTTACAACCGGCTCAAACCGAGCCGAGCGTATGCGCATTGACTACAGCGGAAACGTTGGTATTGGTGAGACAAACCCAACAGCCCCGCTTCAAATCGGCACAACGGCCAACAACACGTACGCTGTTTTTGACGACGGGACAAACTCACGGTTTACGTTCACAAATACAACCACGGAAGCTCGTCTGTACTCAACAACTACAGGATTCACCGCGTTTTCTGTACTTAATATGTTTGCAAGCGAACATCGTTTTACCCGCGCAGGTAATGTTGAATCCATGCGCATAGACGCCAGCGGCAACGTCACAGCCTCTGGAAACGTCACAGCCTACTCAGACGAGCGACTCAAGGATAACGTAGAAACGCTAGACGGCTCTAAGGTCTACGAGATGCGTGGCGTTAGCTTCACCAAGGACGGAGAGGCTGGCTCTGGTGTAATCGCTCAGGAGCTTCAGAAGGTTGCGCCAGAGCTTGTACACGAGGGTGGTGAGTACTTGTCGGTCGCTTACGGTAACTTGGTTGGATATCTGATCGAAGCTGTAAAAGACCTGAAAGCCGAGGTCGAGGCACTGAAGGAGTCTAAGTAATGGCTTTACCTAGCTCTGGGCCGTTAAGCATTAACGATATTGCTGTTGAGTTCGGCGGCTCTGCTCCTCATTCTTTGTCTGAGTACTACGGTGTAGCTGCGGGTATTCCTGCTTCTGGTACAATTGCTATTGATGGTTTTTATGGTAAGTCTAACGCTGCCCCTATCTCAGCAACAGGCGGTAGTATTAGTGACTCTGGCGGCTACCGCTACCATACGTTTACGTCTAACGGAACTTTGACTATTAGCTCGACAGCGCAAGGATCGTTTAGTAACAGTATTGAGTATGTGCTAATAGCGGGAGGCGCTGGAGGTGGTGGCGGCGCTGGCGGCGGTGGTGGTGGGGGCGGAAAAGTTTCTGGGTCGTTTGCCGCTACTGTAAGTAATCGCTCTGTCACTATAGGGGGTAGAGGAAACCGCGCTCCCACTACAGGTGGCGTCGGAGCAAACGGCGGCAATGGGGGACACACCTATTTTACAGGTTTGTCTACGGCTCTCGGTGGCGGAGGCGGTGGTGGTAACACAAGGCCGGGAGTGAGTGGCGGCTGTGGCGGCGGAAGCTCCTCACATTATGGCGCAGGGCAGTGGGGTGCCGGCTATCAGGGAGGGCGCGGAGGTGATGTTGGCTATAGTGCTGCTGGAGGAGGTGGTGGCGCCGCTCCGGCAGCCGGGGGTAACGCATCTAATTATGGCGGTAACGGCGGCGCGGGTTTTTTATGGGTTAATGGCTCAAGATATGCCGGAGGAGGTGGAGGAGGTAATTACATTCCGGCCACTTACGGCGGTACTGGTGGCTACGGCGGCGCTGGAGGTGGTGGCAATGGTTCTCCTAGAGGCAGTAATAACAACGCTACTTTTTATGGCGGCGGCGGTGGCGGTGCTTATTTCCCAGACGGTAACCAATCAAACTTATCAGGGTATGGTTTTCAAGGAATTGTAGTAATTAGATATCAAATATCATGAGGAAAAGCTGTGAACTACACATACGAAATTAAAAAAATAGAGCCAAAGGCAGAGTTTCTTGTTGTTGTGTACAGCAGCGAAGGCTACTCTGATTTTACTCGAAGCTATAACCCTACTGACTTTTCGGAAGAAAACATTGCAGCTATTATTCATGGTGGGGCTGCTGTGGCGGTAGAGTTTTGGCAGCGTCAAGACGCGCACCCAGAAGAAGTAGAGTTACCTATTGAGGGTTCTGGAAGCTACGAACCACCCGTAGTAGACCCTGACTTTGATCCTAACTACGTGCCAGAAATAGAGCCTGAACCAGAGTTTGATCCGTTTACTCAATACATAACTTTGAATTTGATCGAAGACCCAATGCAAGCTACTGTTGGCTGGACGGTTCACGATATGACAGCAGAAGAACAGGCAGAGTTTTTAAGCGGCTGGCGTTCTTTTGTTCAAGTAACCCCACGACAAGCACGACTAGAGTTAGCCAAGCGTGGTCAGCTATCTAACATCAACGAGATCATTGAGTCACTTCCAGCGGAGCAGCAAGAGATAGTACAGATCGAGTGGGAGTATGCCGTATCTGTTGAGCGCAATTCGCCTTGGGTGATACAGCTAGGCTCTGCGCTGGGGCTTGATGAGGAAGGATTGGACGATCTGTTCAAAGCAGCTGCACAACTATAAGGACTGAATCATGGCAGTAGGTGAAGACGTAGTAGGAGCTGACGGCTTAACTAACCTCGAGCGTTTCGAGATGAGACGCGAGCGGAAGCGACAGCAAGCAGAAGAGAGAGCAGCAAGGGACGAGGCAGCACGTCAAGCGGCGATAGCAGCAGCGACAGCGAGAGCTGAAGCCGCAGGCGGCATGTTAAGCACTCCGCCCGAGCCTACGGCTGAGGAAGTAAGCGGATATAAAAGATACAATGATCTACTAAACTGGGGTATCATTGACGAGCAAGGTAATATACTGAAGCCCGGCAGCCTCAACGCGACAGAGATCATACGTGGCGATATTCCGTCGTGGGCCAGCCCTGAGCTAATCAAGAACGCATACATACAGGCATTCGAGTCTCAGTCACGTGCTGGTCAGGACTTCATGGACGGTGGTGACTATCAGAACTTCCTGAACGCGGGGTATAGCCTCACGGAAGATCAGATTAGCTCACTCGGTGGTGTACAGAATCAGGGTAATCAGGACGGCTTGAGCTTCGGCCATGAGGGTCAGCCAAACACAGGCGTTGCTAACCCACCTCCGCCTCAAAATACTAGTAACCCACCAATGTCTGATGATACTTTTGAAACAGATCGTCCTACATACACTAGCGCGGGCGATGAGTTTATGGATGGTTATAATACAAATCAGCCTGAAGCACCAGCACCTATTGATCCTACGCAGCCTGTGGCTACACAGAATACGCCGTTTGCTGACGCATACTTTAAAGCTATGGAAGCTGCTAAAAAAAAAGGACCAGTTAGCTCTATGTTCGCTGACATGATGCCCGGAGAGTGATCGATGGAAGAAAACGAACTATTACAGAATGAGCTCCTCTCGGGTGATTTGCCTGAGGAATCAGAAGAGCCCACATACAACATCATCTATAGCCCCGGTACGTCTACCGGCTATTTTAATCCAATGGTGGGGCCAGAAGACCGCACCGGAGAAGCTGAGTACAACGGCGAGATGCGCGTTGAGCAGCTGACCGAAAGTCAGATTAGAGAGCGCTGGGATGCAGACACGTTCTTACAGGATCAGTTCGGTAGCTTTGATAACTACATGGGTTATGTCGCTGAGTCTAGCGATGCGTTTGCTGAGACTAACTGGTGGGAGTCTAAAGGAATTGACACTAGAACTACGTCAGAAAAAACAAGAGAGGGTGATGACCTCGGACGTGGTGCAGGACAAGTAGATTTAGTCTACGATAAAAAACAAACAGACGACAGCGCACGTAAGTCAGGCTACCAGCAATGGCTGATGAGCGATGAGAACCAAGCCCTCATGGAGAAGTATGGCGTTAGCGATACGGTCATGAACGACAAAGGTGACAAGTACATCTGGATGGGCAACGGCTACACGATGGTCGATGAAGCGGAAGAAGCAGACTTCGCGGACTACGCCAAAATGGGTATCATAATAGCTACGTCTATCGCTATAGGCAATGCTGCTGGTGTTGCCGCAGCAGGTACAGGAGCATCGGCTATGCCCGGCTGGATGGTCGGCGCTATCAAAGGCGGTGTAGGCTCTGTGGTAAGCCAAGGCCTTACAACCGGAAGCATTGACCCATCGTCTTTATTGCAGTCAGTCATTCTGGGTGGCGTTGGAGGCTTGGCCGGTGACCTTGCCGATATGGATGCTTCTATCTTTAATGACCCTACTGGGCTCACAGGCAGGGCTGACGAGGTAGTTAGCGGCCTGTCGGCAATGCTTAAGATCCCATACGAGGAGGCATTGAAGATTGCTGAGGGCATCACTACTGGTCTGATCGTAGGAGATGACATCACTAGTATTGTGGCTAACGCTGTGGGCAACTACGCACAGGGCGAGATCATGGACGCCCTACAGGGCGCGTATGGCGATACAGTTAACGTAGCTGACTGGTTCAAGGACGGTCAGTCTAACATCCCTATAGAGGCTCTTGAGCCCTTCGTAGGAGGTGCTATCAAGGGTCTCATCAATGGTGAGGTTACTGGTGAAGACGCTCTACGTATGGTCTGGGACTACCATGAAGCAGGCGGTGACTTAGACTTCATACTACCTCCGGGCATAGAGCTTGAGGGTGGTTCCACGGTACTCGACTGGATCAACCAACAGCTCCCAGATGTAGACATCAACTGGGACTCTCCTGAATTCGACGTTACGTACGAAGAAGGCTTAGGGCCAGAGGATGGCTTTGAGGAAGACGAAAGGGATAAGGTCACTGTCGACATACCGGGTGTAGATATTAACTTACCGGACGTAAACTTACCTAATGTAACCATTAACAAAGGTGAAGAGTGGGCTGTAAATACTGACGAAGAGGGTAACACCGACATCACATGGGCTCCTGTAGAGCCTCCTGCGTGGGTAGCAGAAATCCCCGGTGTTAGTATAAACAAAGGCGACAAGTGGGACGCGACTACAGACGAGGATGGTAATCTTAACATTACGTGGGCACCTATACCCCTTCCTGAACTTAATGGACCTGAAGTACCAGAGGTTCCTGATGTAGTTGAGTGTATGGAAGGTTGGCAGTGGGATGACCTGCTAGGCCAATGCGTTAAAATACCTGAAGTACCAGACGCGGTTGAGTGTATGGAGGGTTGGCAGTGGGATGACATAACTAAAAAGTGTGTTAAGCTGCCTGAGTTTGAAAGCGAAGACAATGAAGATACAGACACAGACACAGATATAGAAGGCCCTGATGTAGACGTGCCAGACATTTCTTTAGGTTCTGGGGAACCAACTGAATTTTCTAAAGACCCCCAAGGTCTATTTGATTACATTAACATTAACCCACAACAAGCAGCACAGTTAACGCCTTACGTGGACTACGTACAGAAAGCAAGAGGAATGCTATCGTGACCTATTTAGAAATTTGTAACAAGGTGCTTCGGCTAATGCGAGAGGATACTGTGGCTACTTTGCAAGCGTCTGACGATGTGGTTGTTGATTTAGTCAAAGACTTTGTTAACGACGCTAAGCGTTTAGTCGAAGGAGCACATGATTGGAACGGGTTGGTGTATGAATGGACTCCCCCTACGGTGGTAGGTGACCCCTACGTAGGCTTGACGGGAGCTGGAAAATCTGCTAATATAAGTTATATCTATCGAGATGACGGAGTAGCACTTAAGGAATTGCCTCGTTACAAAATGTCCGCCCTAAGATCTCAAGTCACTCCGAATGATTCCCCTTCTTATTATTCTATCAACGGAGTGGATAGTAACGGAGACGTTAGAGTTCTACTGCACCCTACGCCAAGTGCTGTGTCTACCCTTACAATAAGCGGTTACCTAAAACAGCCAGACCTTTCGACTGATGAAGACGAGCTAAAGATTCCAGAACAACCTGTGGTCTATTATGCCTTAGCCTTTGCGTTAAGGGAGCGAGGTGAGGTCGGCGGTCAAACTGCTGCCGAAGTGTTTGGTATGGCTAAAGAGTATATAGGCAACGCTATCGCTAATGACGTAGCGTTAAATCAATACGATTATGATTGGTATGCAAACTAATGGCTCAGCAACAGCAGAATATAACAATTGCTGCACCCGGATTCTACGGGATTAACACCGAAGACTCTCCTCTGCTGCAAGATCCCGGTTATTGCACGTTAGCAACAAACTGTGTGGTCGATCAGCTTGGACGTATTGGAGCACGTAAAGCGTGGGCTGAATACACCACTGCTATTAACGTAGTATTTACTCCAGCTCCCGGAGCAGCAACCACTAACTACATAACGTACAGCATAGGCACGGCTGTTGTTAGCGACGTTCGTATTGTCTTAACTACTGTGGGTGTTAAGCAAATTGACGGCTCTAACAACGAGCTACAGGCAGATTACTTTCTTTGTAAAACAATTGCTGTAGGCGATACTTTTGAGTTAGAAGAAATACCTCTACCTGTTTTGTCTGATCCTACTACACTTGCAAAAGCGCAGATTGTAGCTTTTAATAACAAGGCTTACATTCTTAGCAAAGGTAACGATATCGTTGTTTATGATGGTACCACGGCTAGTGCTTTATCTAGCGTTGTTGGTTACTTGCCGCCACAAGACGACACGGGAACCATAGCAGCCACAATTAGCGGCGACACAGCTTGTGCTGCTTATGGTCGTTTGTGGGTCACCGGCGTTAACAATGAGTATCAAACAATATACTACAGTGATTTGCTTTTGCCAACACAGTGGTACGACGGCAAGGCTGTACCTACGGACGCACAAAATACTGGTGGTATTATTGACGTATCTCAGTATTGGCCTACAGGCAGAGACCGTATTGTCGGCATTGAAGCACATAACGGATTCTTAATTGTATTCGGTAGGCAGTCTATTCTTGTGTACACAGGAGCTGCTGGCGACCCTGCTGACATTGGTGGCTTAACGTTACAAGATGCTATTCCTAACATAGGTTTGGTTTCAAGAGACGCCACAGCTAACATTGGCTCAGACCTTTTGTTTGTAGATGACTCAGGTGTACGTTCTGTAGGCCGTACTATTCAAGAAAAGTCTGTACCTATGGGTGACTTAACGTACAACGTACGTGGAGAAATTACGCAGCTTATTTCAAGAGCCCTTGATAAAGATGAGATATTTTTAGACTACTGGGCATCAGAGGGTATTATAGTTTTGCTTTTTCCTTCCGGTTCTCAGGCTTATGTAATGGAAGCACGGGCACCTTCTCCTTCTGGGGGACATAAGATTACTCGTTGGACAGATTGTCGTTTTAATCGGTCTGTATACTTAGAAGTAGCAGGACAATCTTTAGTCTTTCTAGCAGCTAATAAAGACAGCAAAGGTGTTTTTCAATACAAAAGTTATTTACAGTATGATAATCAGCCGTATGAAATGCACTATCAAAGCATGATCCTTAACTTCGGTCAGCCAGCTAACTTTAAGTTTCTCAAGCAGATAGACTTTACTCTAGCTGCTACACAAGCCCCTTCAACAGCGTACGCTGGGTGGGGTTACGACATAGGGTCTTCTACAGATCGCTCTAAATTATTCATTGTCGATGCTTCGCCTGCTGCTTTGTATAATGAAGCAGAGTTTACTGAGGCTAAGTTTGGCGCTCAACAGACCACTGTAAGGCGCTATAAAATTAATACTAAAGGAAGCGGAGAGAACGTAGTTATCGGTCTTCGCGTAGATATTGCGGACAACAGCTGTTCGCTTCAGGAGATTAACGTGCAAACACTACTTGGGAGAATCAACTAATGTCATTAATGGCTTTTCTTGGAGGGGCGGGCGCTATCGCTGGCGGTCTTGATGTGGCAGATGATATCCGACAGTCAGGTGCTAATGCTGCTAGTCAAATGGGGACTCTTGCGAGCCAACTACAGGGCGACACGGCTTTCAAGGGCTATGGTGTCACCACTGGTTTAGGTACATCTACCGTAGGACCTGACGGCTCCACGAGCTTAGGCGTGGGTCCAGACGCAGGCATGACAGATGCTGCTGTTAACTACATGCTACAATCACAGTCAGCTATGGGGAATGCTATGGGTGATAACAGCGCCCGTGAGCAGGACATCTACAACAAAGCTATGGCTATGCAGAATCCTGCACTAGACGCACAGCAAGCACAGCAGCAGGCACGTGAGTTTGCTCAAGGCCGTGGCGGTGTCCGTGGGTCTCAGTTCGGCGGCACTGCTGAAGACGCAGCTATGGCCCGCGCTAGGGCTCAGGCTTCTAATGCGGCTAGCTTTCAAGCGATGGGTCAAGGTCAGCAAGAGATGATGAACCAAGCGCAGATGGCTAACATGTTTGGAGGGATGGGACAGGCTGCATACGGCAGCAGTTACATGCCTATGCAACAGCAAATGAACATGATGCAGATTGGCCAGAACAACGCTAACATGGCGCAGACTGGTCAGATCACAGGGGCTAACCTTGGTGCTCAGCTGGGCCTCGGGGGTATTCAGTCGCAAGTTAACGCTGACATGGCGGCAGGTAATATATACACAGGTCTATTAGGCGCAGGTTTAAATGCCAT
>Ga0209771_1001110_pt1 | contig 17463 bp, 18 predicted proteins | sample SaaInl59LU_5_DNA_FD_184639 | JGI IMG/M metagenome (GOLD analysis project Ga0209771, IMG submission 184639) | Marine microbial communities from expanding oxygen minimum zones in the Saanich Inlet - ESP_59LU_5_DNA (SPAdes) (version 2) | ecosystem: Environmental > Aquatic > Marine > Intertidal zone... | reverse complement strand
ACTATGAAGTTAAAAATAGTAAGGCCTCAGAAACTAAAGAAAATATCCGATTTGTTGATGCTATTTCTAACGCTTTAATGGACGGAATGGAAAAACACGATCATCTTGTAATTATGGGACAAGATATCGCCTCGTATGGTGGAGTGTTTAAAATTACAGAAGGTTTTTTAGATCGCTTTGGAAAAGATAGAGTAAGAAATACACCTATTTGTGAATCCGCTATCGTTTCAACGGCTTATGGTTTGGTCGTAAATGGAATGAAGGCTATTGTTGAAATGCAATTTTCAGATTTTGTATCATCTGGTTTTAATCCTATTGTTAATTTACTTGCAAAGTCTCATTATCGATGGTCTCAACATGCAGATGTAGTTATTAGGATGCCATGTGGAGCAGGAGTAGGGGCTGGCCCATTTCATTCACAAACCAATGAAGCTTGGTTTACAAAAGTGCCAGGTTTAAAAGTAATTTATCCTGCTTTTCCAGAAGATGCAAAAGGACTTCTAACAAGTGCAATAGAAGATCCAAATCCTATCTTATTTTTTGAACACAAAGCGCTATACAGGTCTGTTTATCAAGATGTTCCTGTAAATAGTTATACCATAGAAATTGGAAAAGCAAGATTGCTAAATTCAGGTAATGATATGACAATTATTGCTTATGGTGCAGCCGTTCATTGGGTTTTAGAAACTTTAAAAGATCACTCAGAAATTAAAGCAGATGTTATCGATTTAAGAACATTACACCCTTTAGATACAGCAACTATTTATGCTTCAGTCCAAAAAACAGCCAAAGTAATTGTAGTTCAAGAAGATTCTCTGTTTGGAGGTATTGCAAGTGATATTGTTGCTCTAATTACTGACAATTGTTTTCACTATTTAGATGCTCCAGTAAAAAGAGTTGGAAGTTTAGATACACCTATACCTTTTCAAAAAGACTTGGAAAATCAATATTTAGCTAAGTCAAAATTAACAGATGTTATTTTAGAGATCTATAATTATTAGTTAAATTTATAGCATATAAAACAAGAAACATAAATGAACAACAAACAAATTATTTTTAAAAAACGTCCTTCTGGGTATCCTGATCAGAGTACTTGGGAATTACAATCTAATACATTACCTCAATTGAGTGAAGGAGAAATTTTAATTCAACAACATTATGTTTCACTAGATCCTGCCATGCGTGGTTGGATGAACGACACAAAATCATACATACCTCCCATAGAAATTGATGCTGTTATGCGAGCTGGTTCTATAGGTATTGTAATTAAAAATAATGGTAACCCAAAATTTGATATTGGAGATGTCGTTACAAGTTGGGGAGGAGTTCAGCAATATGTCATTACAGATGGAGAAGGGTGGTACAAAGTAGATACTGATATTAAAAATATGCCAGTGCATGTTGGTTTATTTGGAATGCCTGGAATGACTGCTTATTTCGGGATTTTAGAAGTTGGAAAAATAAAAGAAGGAGATATTGTCTTAATTTCTGGAGCTGCAGGAGCAGTTGGAAGTACAGTAGGTCAAATTGCAAAAATTAAAGGATGTAAGGTTATTGGTATAGCAGGAACAAAAGAAAAATGCGATTACCTAATTAATGAGTTAGGTTTTGACGATGTTATAAATTACAAAACCGAAAACATCTATACAGCTTTAAAAAAGAAGTGTCCTACTGGCGTAGATGTCTTTTTTGATAATGTTGGCGGTAAAATTTTAGATGCTGCATTAAGTAAATTAAGAATGCATGCAAGAGTTGTTGTTTGTGGAGCGATATCTCAGTACAATAACAAAACAAAAATAAATGGCCCTAGCAATTATTTATCTTTATTGGTAACTAGATCTACAATGCAGGGTATGGTTGTTATGGATTATTCCAAAAAATTTGGAGAAGCAGGAAAACAAATGGGAGCTTGGCGTAAAGAAGGGAAGTTAAAATCAAAAGAAGATATTTACGAAGGCATAGAAAACTTTCAAGAAACCTATGACAGGCTATTTTCAGGAAACAAACACGGAAAATTAATTCTAAAAGTAATTGACTAGGAATGGAGCAAGAGCATTTTTTTCAATGTCCGTATTGTTGGGAAGAAATTTCTATGATTTTAGACAGTAGTGTACGCCAACAAACATATATAGAAGATTGTGAGGTATGTTGTAATCCAATAGAAATATCGCCAACATTTGAGGCTAGTGATTTAATTGGATTTCAAGCAGCATCAATAGAACAGTAATTTCTATTTATTGTAACGGATTTTTCCATGAAAATTTTTCAAAAAGCAAATTCCAATCTTTTGGAAAAGGGGCAATTAATATCATTTCATCTAAAGTAAAAGGATGAATAAACTCTAGTTTCCCTGCATGAAGAAATAAGTTTTGGAAACCAAAATTATCTTTAAACATGATGTCATGATTTTTGTCTCCATATTTTGAATCTCCAATAAGCGGATGGCTAATTTTATTTGTGTGTATTCTTAGTTGATGCATTCTACCCGTTTTTGGATACATCTCTACCAAACTGTACCTGCTTGTATCATAGGGTTTTACAGGTATATCTAAAGTAATATTTTCTAAAGTTTTTAAATCAGTCCATGCTTCTTTATGAATTTTTGCGTCTCTACCTTTTACAGGAGTCGTAATTGTTTGGTTTAGAGCTGAAAAACCACGAACCACGCCATAATAGCGTTTTTTGATTTTTTTTTCTGTAAATAGATCTTGGAATTTAGAAACAAATTCTTTTTGTTTTGCCAATAAAATGATTCCTGATGTTTTTCTATCCAATCGATGAATTGGATACACTTTTAAACCTGTATGCAATAAAACCTGTTCGAGTAATGATGACTCATCAGAAACATTTCTAGAATGATATGCATGGTGTACCAACATATTATTAGGTTTAGAAACACCAAGAATATATTCATCTTCGTAAATAATCATACTTTTTATCAATTCTAATTAGATTTCAAATATAAAGGCATTTTCTTTAGTAATGTTTTAACTCAATCTCTTTTTTAATAGGAATTAGATTTAATTTTTTCTATTTTACATAATATAAATTATAGTTCATATGAATAATAATTTTTGTATAGCCGTTTTTAAGGATATTTAAACATAATTGTAGATATAAAAGCTTTAAGTCTATATCGTAAACAATTATATAAAAAGAAATTACGGCTAATTAATTTGTAAGATTTGTAATCCATAATTCTAAAATGTATAAAAATAACTAAGAAGTTAACCTTAATTTAATATTTAGAAATATTATCAGTATGCATTACATCGTAATATTGCAATTAAACATTTTATAAAAACTGGCTTTTCATAAGATTTAATATTTATTGACTAGTATTTAATTAATTCTATTGAAAGTACTATAAACTATAATCACATGAAAAAATTAGATTTTTTAAATAAAAACTTGACACTATGGATTTTCATAGCGATGGCCATAGGTATTTGTTTGGGGTATTTTATCCCTTCTTTTCCTTCGATCATCAATAATTTTAATAAAGGAACCACCAATATTCCGATTGCCATTGGCTTAATTTTAATGATGTATCCACCCTTAGCTAAGGTGAATTATAGTTTGTTACCTAAAGTGTTTAAAAACACCAAAATACTGTCTATTTCACTGCTTTTAAATTGGGTAATTGGCCCTATTTTAATGTTTTCTCTTGCATTACTATTCTTAAGAGACTATCCAGAATATATGGTTGGTTTAATACTAATTGGTTTAGCTAGATGTATTGCTATGGTCTTAGTTTGGAATGATTTAGCAGAAGGTAGTTCAGAGTATGGTGCTGGCTTAGTAGCACTTAATAGTATTTTTCAAGTATTTGCTTATAGTTTTTATGCTTATATATTCATTACTGTACTTCCTCCCTATTTTGGTTTTCAAGGTGCAATTGTACCAATCTCAATAGCAACTATTGCAGAAAGTGTAGCAATCTATTTAGGCATACCATTTGTTTTAGGTATTGTAAGTAGAGCTATTTTAATTCAACTAAAAGGCTATGATTGGTATACGCATAAATTTATTCCAACAATATCACCATTAACTTTAATTGCTTTATTATTTACCATTATTGTAATGTTTTCTTTAAAGGGAGAGTTAATTGTTCAAATCCCTATGGATGTTGTAATTATAGCAATTCCTTTGCTTATTTACTTTAGTTTAATGTTTATCATTGGATTTTTTTTTACAAAAGCTTCTGGTGCCTCTTATGACAAAACTGCCTCTGTAGCCTTTACAGCTGCAGGAAACAACTTTGAATTGGCTATTGCTGTAGCGATTGCTGTATTTGGATTGAATTCAGGTCAAGCTTTTGCAGGAGTTATTGGCCCCTTAGTTGAAGTACCTGCATTGATTTTATTGGTAAAAGTATCTTTTTGGTTTCGAAAAAAATATTTTAAAAACATTCAAGATTAGATTTTTTAGAAAAAAAAAAGGATGATTGTTGAAACAATCATCCTTTTAGACTTTAAATAAAGTACTAATTACTCTTTAATTAACTTTATTGTAGTTTGTCCTTTATCAGTTTTAATTTTTGCCAAATATATACCTGAACTTAAATTAGACGAATGTATTGTAGTTTTAGTATTGATAGTAGTTGGTACAAATACTTTTTTACCTAATAAATTAAAAACTTCAATTGCTTCTACTTGTGCATTACCAGTATGAATTGTCCAATTAGATTTAGTTGGGTTTGGGTACGCATTTACAAAAACTTGCTGAATTGTTTCTGTACTTAATGTTGCATTCGGTTCTATGATAACACTTCCTAAGGCAGATTCATCATCTGGATTTGCATTTAAGCCTATAATTTCAAAACCATACTGAATAATTAAACCTGTAGCTAATTCATCAGCTGTTGCTGACACAGAAAAATCACCACTTGCTGGTAAGTCCATAATTTTCTCACCATTAAATACATCACTATACCCATTGCTTGGATCTAATGCTTTAATAAAAAACTTTGCTGTATAGTCAGAACTTAATGTGTTTGCATTTATTGTTCCTTGAAACGTTAAGTCTTTTCCGTTAAATGTTGCTCCAGGCTCTACAAAACTAGTGGCTTGCATCATTTTAGCTCCTAAAGGACCAGCAGTAACTCCACCATCTGATGAATTTGTCCAATAAGCTCTTGCAGCATTATCCTGTGTTAAAGCAGCAGAATATGTACTAAAGTTAGGCTGCAAAACAATATTACCTGAATTAAATGAAGATTTCAGTTTATCAAATTCCCAAAAATCTGCAAAACCATCATTTGCACCACTTGGATTTGTAACAGACATATACCCTTTCCATTCCTTTGTTTCATCTACTGTAACAAGGTTAGATGTATCACTACCAGTATTGTCATCTGGTTGTGCATTAAAAGTTAAGTTATCAAAGTAAACAATATTATCTTGGCTTCTCGCTAAGAAATCTGGTATAATAACTAATTTATTATACGTAACTCCTATTACTTCTTTAAAGTCAAAAGTTAATTCTTCCCAATCTCCATTAGTAACAGAATTGGCAACTTTAATTTCTTTCGCAGCACCACCTGCTCCTTCAAATTTTATACCAACATCCGTTGCTACATCTTTTCTAACCATTATTTTAACAATACTATTTGTATCATCAAAAGTAAAAGAACCAATGTCATCACTTATTACTAGTGCCCATGGATTTCCTGCAGCTTTTGCTGTAAATTTGGCAACTTTAGCAGAAGTATTTGCTCCGTCTGTTTTTGGGTTATCTACAATTTCTAGTGCTGGGTTAGAATCATTTTGATCTACAGTCCAACTAAAATTAGCCCCAAAACCATCATCTTCAAAATCAATAGGCTCTAAATTATAATTTACAGTGTCTTCAGGTTGTGCACTAAAACTTAAGTTATCGAAATAAACAATGTTATCTTGGCTTCTTGCTAGGAAATCTGGAATAATAACTAATTTATTATATGTAACTCCAATTTCTGTTTTAAAGTCAAAAGTTAATTCTTCCCAATCTCCATTAATAACTGAATTGGCAACTTTAACTTCTTTTGCAACACCACCTGCTCCTTCAAATTTAACACCTACATCTGTTGCGATATCTTTTCTTACCATTAGTTTAACGATGCTATTATTCTCGTCAAATGTAAAAGAACCAATATCTTCACTTATTACTAAAGCCCAAGGGTTTCCAGCAGCTTTTGCTGTAAATTTGGCAACTTTAGCAGAAGTGTTTGCTCCGTTTGTTTTTGGATTATCTACAATTTCTAATGCAGGATTAGAATCATTTTGATCTACAGTCCATGTCCAGCTGTCCCCTATTCCACCAGATTCAAAATCTACTGGACCATTTTGCGAATTAAGATAACCCGCCGTAATTAATAAAATTAAAAATGTAATTTTTTTCATAATGAAATATTTAGAATTAAGAATGTCTAAAATAGTAGTTTATATTTTATGAAATCTATAAAATTTATATACAAAAAATATACAAGTTGTAAACATTTTCGATTTTACTAACACATCTTATATATAGCAAGTGTTTTCTTTTACTTTTAAAAAATTTAAAAAGAATTAATATTTTAATAATGATGTAGTAATGTTGTGTTTATGTTAGTTATTTTTAATTAAAATAACTAACAGAAAACAAACAACTTAGGAAGTGTTTATAGTAAATTGTATAAACAAAGCAATAAACAGTAAAAAAAAGCTGTATTCTTAATTTAAAAAATACAGCTTAAAACAAAAAATTATGCAGCGTAATGATACTTAGCATCTTGCTTTCTATAACTTTTTACGATACCTTTCTGATTAAGTTCATCTAAAATATTATACAAAGATAAAATCATAGAAACGTTTTCTACTTTATTTAAAATTTGATAACTAGTTAGGTGTTCGTTTTGCACTACGCTTAGTACAGACTGCTCTTGTACAGTTAAAATTGTGTATAACATAAGGGGTTATTTTAGGGTTATACACAAATATAGATAAAATAAAATTACAAAAACAAAAAATATTTTCTATTTTCTTTTTCTTGATGTTATAAAATAAACTCCTGTAAGTAGAATTATAGAGGCAATTATTGACTGGTTAGACAATTGTTCATTTAAAAAATACCACCCCATGCATAAAGCGATAACAGGGTTTACATAAGCTGAAGTAGCTACTTTTTCTGGACTTACTTTTTTTAATAAAAAGTTAAACGCAGTAAATGCAATAATTCCTCCAAAAACAATTAATAATATCATAGAAACCTTTACCTCTATTGACCAAATTAACGGTGAAGACCAAGGCTCTCCAAATCCTAAACTCATAAGAGAAAGAACAATACCCGCAAAAATCATTTGAACTCCTGTAGTTACCATATAGCTTTTTGGAAGTTTCGCTTTCGAAACAAAAACACTACCATAACTCCAGCTTAATACGCAAGATAGCATCATAAAAATACCTAGTAAAGTATCTTTGGATGTGATTAATTCTTTTTGACTCACTAACAAATACATCCCAAACATCCCTAAGCAAACACCAATAATCGATTTTTTTTGAAAAGGCTTTCTATCCATGAATCGCAATATAAAAAGAACAAATAAAGGTTGGGTAGATGCAATTAAAGCTCCAAAGCCACTGTCTACAAATTTTAACGCCCATACAAAAACACCATTCCCGTATATTAAAAAGAAAAAGGACGCTATAAGTGAATTTAATAATTGTTTTTTAGAAATCTTTACCTCCTGTTTTAAAATTAGAGATAATCCCATCATGATTACTCCTGCAACAAAAAAACGAATGGATGCTAAAAAAAATGGCGGTAATGCAGTTACTGCAATCTTATTAAAAAGATAGGTAGATCCCCAAATAATGTATATGGCTATAAAAGAGAGAATTATTAAAAGTGTATTCTTTTTCAGCTGTTTTAGATTTAAAAATGTATGGTTCTTTTTTTGAGTTTGAGAAGTAGCGTTACTTTTGTCTCTTTATTAATTCTGCTTCAATATCTTTTAACGTAAAACCTTTTGCTTGCAATAACATTAAGTAATGAAAAAGTAGGTCTGCAGATTCATATAAAAATAATTCATCATTGCTATCCATGGCTTCAATAACCGTTTCAACAGCCTCCTCTCCTACTTTCTGAGCAATTTTATTGATTCCTTTTTCAAACAAACTAGCCACATAAGATTTTTTAGTGTCTTTGTTGGCAACTCTCTCGCTAATTACATTCTCTAAGGTTGATAAAAATCCGAAATTAGACGTATTTTCTTCATTCCAACAGGTATCAGAACCTTTATGACAAGTAGGTCCATTCGGATTTACTTGAATTAATAGTGTATCGTTATCACAATCTAACTTTATAGCAACCAAATGCAATACGTTACCACTTTCTTCTCCTTTTGTCCATAATCTATTTTTTGTTCTGCTAAAAAAAGTAATTTGCTTTGTTTCTTTTGTTTTAGCAAAGGCTTCTTTGTTCATATACCCTAACATTAACACATTTTTTGTTGTGGCATCTTGTATAATTGCTGGCACTAAACCATCATTATTTTTATTAAAATCTATTGTCATCGGTCTTTAAATTGATAATTATAATCGAATAGGAATATTATTATTTTTTAACGCTTGCTTTAAGTCTGGAATGGGAATTTCGCCAAAGTGAAATACACTTGCAGCCAATGCAGCATCCGATTTTCCTTCTACAAACGTGTCTATAAAATGCTGTACAGATCCTGCACCACCAGAAGCGATAATTGGTATGTTTACTTCAGTTGCTAATTTTCCCAATGCTTTGTTTGCAAAACCTGCTTTGGTACCATCATGATTCATGGAGGTAAACAAAATTTCTCCTGCTCCACGTTGTTCAACTTCTTTAGCCCAATCAAAAAGATTAATAGCTGTAGGAATTGTACCTCCAGCCAAATGAACCAACCACTCCCCATCAACTTGTTTTGCATCTATGGCAACCACCACACATTGGCTACCAAATTTTTCTGATAATTCATTAATTAATTCTGGCCTTTTTACTGCAGATGAATTTATAGAAACCTTGTCTGCACCACATTTTAGCAATGCATTTACATGCGCTACAGAAGAAATTCCACCACCAACTGTAAACGGAATATTAACTTGTTGTGCTACTTTTAAAACCATGTCTAAAGTAGTGCCCCTATTTTCTAAAGTAGCAGCAATGTCTAAAAACACTAGTTCATCTGCACCTAAATCTGCATATTGTTTTGCCAATACTATTGGATCTCCTGCATCAATTAAATTCACGAAATTAACCCCTTTTACAGTGCGTCCGTTTTTAATATCTAAACAAGGAATAATTCTTTTTGTTAACATTATTATGGCTTTTTACTTTTAACGTTTAGCAAATTGCTAAACGCAAATAGCTTACGATTATTGATTTAATATAAATTGTTCCAATTGTTTTAAACTAATTTTATTTTCATAGATGGCTTTACCAATAATTACGCCTTCACAACCATTCTCTGCTAATCTTGGAATTTCTTCATACGTAGAAATACCTCCAGAAGCAATAAGTTGTAACGAGTTTACAGAAGACAAAATCGCTGAATAAACCTCAAAACTCGGACCTTGTAACATTCCGTCTTTAGAAATATCTGTACAAATCACATACTGAATTCCTTTTTTCTGATAATCAGTAATAAACGGAATCAATTCTAAACTACTTTCTTCTTGCCAACCATTGGTTGCAATTTTTCCTCCTGAAGTATCTGGATAAAAGTCTGCACCCAATATTATTTTTTCTGCACCATATTTAGATATCCAACTTTCAAAAATAGTAGGGTTTTTAACAGCAATACTACCGCCTGTAATTTGGTTTGCACCAGAATTAAAGGCAATCTCTACATCTTTATCAGATTTTAACCCCCCACCAAAATCTATTTTTAAATTGGTTTTTGTCGCTATTTGTTCTAATACGTTATAGTTAATAATCTCACTAGCCTTTGCTCCATCTAAATCGACCACATGTAAATACTCTATACCAGAATCTTCAAATTCTTTGGCAACCTCAATTGGATTCTCATTATATATTTTTTTAGTATTGTAATCGCCTTTTGTTAAACGAACACATTTACCATCTATAATATCTATTGCTGGAATTATTCTCATTTTATAATTCTAAGAAGTTCTTTAATATTTGTTCACCTGCTTTTGATGATTTCTCTGGGTGAAATTGAACCCCATAAAAATTATCTCTTTGTAATGCAGATGCATACTCTATTTCATAATCTGTTGTGGCTATAGCTTCCTTGCAATTTTCAGCATAAAAACTGTGCACCAAATACATGAATTCTCTTTCTTTTATACCTTTGAATAAATCAGATTTTAAATTATAAATATCATTCCAACCCATTTGTGGTACTTTTACACGTTTTGAGAATTTTTTAATGGCTACATCAAAAATCCCTAATCCTTTGGTATTGCCTTCTTCAGAGGAATTACACATTAACTGCATACCTAAGCAAATTCCTAAAACAGGTTGCGTTAAAGTAGGTATTATTATATCTAAACCACTTTCCTTTAGCATTTGCATAGCTGAACTTGCTTCTCCTACTCCAGGAAAAATAATTTTATCTGCTGTTGTAATTTCAGGAATATTATTTGATAAAACAGCGTCTACACCTAACCTTTTAAAAGCAAATTGAATGCTTTTAATGTTACCTGCACCATAATCTATAATTACTAGTCTCATAATTAAGTTTTTAGCTTTTAACCATTAGCTAATGGCTAATGGATTTTTATAACATTCCTTTTGTAGAGGGTAAAAACATTTTAGTAGCATCTCTTTTCACTGCCATTTTCATAGCTTTAGCAAAAGCTTTAAAAATACCTTCTATTTTATGATGTTCATTTACACCTTCTGCTTTGATATTTAAATTGCATTTTGCTCCATCTGTAAATGATTTAAACAAATGATAAAACATTTCTGTGGGCATATCTCCAATCATTTCTCGTTTAAATTCAGCATCCCATTCCAACCAGTTTCTACCTCCAAAATCTACAGCAACTTGTGCTAAACAATCGTCCATAGGCAAACAAAAACCATATCTTTCAATGCCCAATTTATTGCCTAGCGCTTTGTTAAACAACTCCCCAAAAGCAATCATGGTATCTTCTATGGTGTGATGTTCATCTACTTCTAAATCGCCATCAACCTTTATGGTTAAATCCATATTTCCATGCCTACCAATTTGATCTAACATATGATCGAAAAATTTTAAACCAGTATCAATATCATTTTTACCTGAACCGTCTAAATTTAGTTCGATATAAATTTTAGTTTCATTGGTATTTCTGGTGATTTCTGCAACACGATCTTGCAATTTTAAAAATTCATAGATTTTTGCCCAATCTGTGCTTGTTAAAACAATTGCATCTATAATTTCTTTCTTCGAGCTTTCAATTTCATCTGCCCCTAAATCTGGATTCTCTGATAAATAAATACCTTTTGCCCCTAAATTCTTGGCCAGTTCCATATCTGTAATTCGATCTCCTAAAACAAAAGAATGTTCTAAATCATACTCTTCAGAAAAATAGTTGGTTAACAAACCTGTTCTAGGTTTGCGAGTTTCTGCATTTTCGTGAGGAAAAGTTTTATCAATGCAAACTTCAGAAAACACAACACCCTCTTTCTCAAATGCTGAGATAATTTTATTCTGAGCAGGCCAAAATGTATCTTCAGGAAATGAAGCTGTTCCTAGACCATCTTGATTGGTCACCATTACCAATTCAAAATCTAACTCGCTAGCAATTTTAGCCATATATTGAAATACTTTTGGGTAAAATTCTAGTTTTTCTAAACTGTCTAATTGATAATCTACAGGTGGTTCTACTACTAAAGTTCCATCTCTATCTATAAAAAGTACTTTTTTCATGATTAACTTGTTAATCAAACCCTAAACTTGATTTTAGGGTCTATAAATTATATTTCTAACGTTTTTAAATTTGGATTAAATTTTCTTATTAAATCCCACTTCCAATCTCTTCTCCAATTTTTTAATTGTTTTTCTCTTTTTTTAGCTTCCTTTTTCGTTGAATAAATTTGAAAATAAACTAAATCAAATGCATTATACTTTTTAGTAAATAATGCTCCATTACCATTTTTATGCTGAGAAATTCTTCTGTTTAAATTATCTGTATATCCAATGTATAATACTGTTCTGTTTTTGTTTGATAAAATATAACAATAATATTGCTCAGTACTTAAATTCATTTAATTATATTCATTACCTCCTGAATCAAGTTCAGGATTTCGAAATTGATAAAAGTGCTTTTATCAATTTCTCATTTTCTTCCTCAGTTCCAACTGTAAATCTTAAACAATTTTCGCACAAAGGTTGGGTAGTTCTATTTCTAACTACAATGCCCAAATCTATTAATTGATTGTATCTTTTTGTAGCATCATCTAACTTAACCAACACAAAATTACAATCTGAAGGATAAATTTTATCTACAAAATTTATAGGCTCTAAAGACTGTATTAATTTTTCTCTTTCAATTTTAATTGCTTTAATTTCTGCAGCTACTTCATCCTTATTATTTAAACGTTCGTAAGCTCTTTGTTGCGTAAGTTCATTAACGTTATAAGGTGGTTTTATTGAATTTAAAACAGCAATGATTTCTTTAGATGCATAACAAACTCCTAAGCGAATACCTGCCAAACCATAAGCTTTAGAAAGTGTTTGGGTAATGATTAAGTTTGGAAATTCTTCTAATCGTTGTAACCAACTTTGTTGATCTGAAAAATCGATATAGGCTTCATCTATAACCACTATACCCTTAAACTTTGTGAGTAATTCTTCTACATTTTCTTTGGTAAAGCTATTTCCTGAAGGATTGTTGGGCGAACATAAAAACAGAATTTTACTGTTTTTAGTAGCAGCCTCTATAATTTGTTGAATCTTAGGCTGAAAATCTGATGACAATAACACTTCTGTATTTGTAATAGCGTTGATATTTGCCAATACACTATACATCCCATACGTTGGTGGTAATGTGATGATGTTATCTTGATTTGGTTCACAAAAGGCTCTGAAAATTAGGTCTAAAACTTCATCACTCCCATTGCCTAATAAAATATTTTCTTTACCAACATTTTTTATAGTTGATAAAACTTCTTTGACATCATTTTGCTGAGGATCTGGATACCGATTTACCCCATTTTCGAAAGGATTTTCATTAGCATCTAAGAAAATCATACTTTCTGATGTAGCATCTTTATACTCATCTCTAGCTGATGAATAAGGTTTGATATTTTTAATATTCTCTCTAACTAAATCTAAAACATTCATTATTGCAAATCTTTTAAACGAAGTGTAACCGCATTTTTGTGTGCATCTAACCCTTCTGCTGCAGCCATAATTTCTATAGCATTACCGATATTTAAAATTCCTTCTTTAGATATTTCTTGAAACGTAATACTTTTCATAAAACTATCTAAGTTAACCCCCGAATACGCTTTAGAAAATCCGTTTGTTGGTAAGGTATGGTTGGTTCCTGAAGCATAATCTCCAGCGCTTTCTGGGGTATAATTGCCAATAAAAACAGAACCTGCATTTGCAATATTATCAATGTAATATGTATTGTCTTTGGTACAAACTATAAAGTGTTCTGGTCCATAATCATTTATTAAATCTAAAGCGATTTCATCACTGGCAACTAAAATAGACTTTGAGTTTGCAATCGCTTTTTTAGCAATATCTTTTCGAGACAACTGTTCAATTTGGGAATGTAGCTCAACTTCAACACGCTCTATGAGTTGTTTTGATGTAGACACTAATATCACTTGAGAATCTACCCCATGTTCTGCCTGACTTAATAAATCTGATGCTACAAAACTTGCTTTTGCTGCATCATCTGCAACCACTAACAGTTCGCTTGGGCCTGCAGGCATATCTATGGCTACACCAAATTTTGTGGCCAATTGTTTTGCCACAGTTACATATTGATTTCCTGGTCCAAAAATTTTATATACTTGTGGAATATTTTCAGTTCCAAATGTGAACCCAGCAATAGCTTGTATACCTCCAACTTTAATTATTTTTGTTACCCCACATAAATTAGCGGTATATAATATAGCCGGATTTATTTCACCTTCTGAATTTGGAGGTGAGCACAATACAATTTCTTTGCAACCGGCAATTTGAGCAGGGATTGCCAACATTAATACTGTCGAAAAAAGAGGTGCAGTACCTCCTGGAATGTATAAACCTACCTTTTGAATCGGCCTTTTTTCTTGCCAACATTGTACACCATTCGTAGTTTCTACAACAACCTTACTTGTTTTATGTGCCTCATGAAACTTACTAATATTACTAAAAGCAGTATGAATAGCAGATTTTAAACTTTCAGAAACATTATTTGCTGCATTTTCTATTTCTTCTTTAGAAACTAAATTAGAGGCTAACTGAACTTTATCAAACTGTTGGGTGTATGTATTTACGGCTTTATCACCTGTTTGTTGTACTTCATTAAAAATTTTAGAAACGGTAGCTTCAATAGCAGCCACAGTTTTTGTTGGTCTTTCTAAGATTTTAGACCAAGTCTCTTTTTTAGGATTTAAAATAACTTTCATGATTAACTTGTTAATCACCCTGAACTAAATTCAGGGCCTTTTTATCTTTCTTTATTTAATTTTAAAAGCTGAAACTAGCTCAGCTTACTTTAATTTTCTTTGAAAATTAAAGTACCATTTTTTCTATTGGGCATACCAGAATACCTTCTGCTCCGTTCGTTTTTAACTCATCTATAATCTCCCAAAAATCATTCTTGCTAATAACAGTGTGCACTGAACTCCAACCTTCTTCTGCTAATGGCAACACAGTTGGGCTTCTCATACCTGGTAATACCTCTAAAATTTTATCTAGCTTGTTATTAGGTGCATTTAAAAGCACATACCTAGCGTTTCTTGCTTTTAAAACAGACTGAATTCGAAACTGTATTTTTTCTAAAATTTGTTTTCTTTCTTGATCAATTTGTGGGGAAACTGCTAAAACTGCTTCCGATTTTAAAAGTACTTCTATTTCCTTTAAACCATTTTTAAATAGTGTACTTCCACTAGAAACAATATCGCAAATACCATCTGCAAGGCCAATATTGGGTGCAATCTCTACAGAACCATTAATGATGTGTAATTGGGCATCTATATCTTGTGCATTCAAAAAATGTTTAACTGTTTCTGGGTAAGATGTTGCAATTCTTTTGCCGTTTAAATCTTTTAGAGAATTTGCTTTAGAATCTTTTGGTACTGCAATAGAAACTTTACATTTAGAAAACCCCAATCGTTCTACAAATTCTAAGTCGCTGCCTTTTTCTATTAAAACATTTTCTCCAATAATGGCTGCATCTACTACTCCATCTCTTAAATACTGTGGAATGTCTCCATTTCTTAGATAAAATACTTCTAAAGGAAAATCTCTAGCAGCTGCTTTTAACTGGTCTTTTCCATTATCGATAGCTATTCCGATGTCTTTTAAGATTCTCATAGAATCTTCATTTAATCTTCCTGATTTTTGTACTGCAATTCTTAAATAACTCATTTTTAAATTTTAATTTAAATTGGTTTGAGCAAATCTGGGTTAAAAAATAAAAACCTGTTTGATTTGCTCAAACAGGTTTATAAATATCTTGAATTTATTCAATACATTTTTAAATCGCTTGAGAGCAATTGTAAAAATGATGATGATGATTTTGAATAAATGTCATTGTATTATTTTAATAGTGCAAATATCTAATATTTATTTGTTATAAGAAACAATAAATATTTAAAATTTTTGAATTTTTATCTTTTAGGTATAAAAATGATACAAAAAGGCACGAATTAGTCTATTTTTACTACGTAGTTTTAATCAGATATTGTGATGATTTCATAGGTCCAACCTTTATCTGTTTTATAATTTTTACTAAAATTTGGCGATTTTATTCCTGTATAAATCATACCAGCAGCGGGAATCGCTAATAAATAAGCAGTTGAATCGACAAAGACACCAATTATAACACCTAGACCTGCAACTAGTCCTCCCCCATATATAAAAAGACCAGAAGTAACCATAGAACTTAAAAGAGAATTTCGTTTTAATGTAGTTATATCCTGTACGTTTATTTGGTTGTTATGAATAGAAATGGTGTTGTCATTTTCAATTTTAAATTTCCCTTTTATTTTAAGACCATCAGCTGTTTTTAAATCTATTCTTTTATTCTCTTTGATAATTTTTACCTTGTTGGTGTTGATATTTGTAATTTTTATAGCTTTGGTTTGTACTGTAGATACATTAAAAAATAATGTGCTAATAACTAGTACTAAAAATTTATTCATGTTACTGTGATTAAAAATGATTTACAAATATAGATGAGAGTGCACCAAATTATTTGTTAAAATTGTTGTTGAAATTATGAAAGCAAATTAAAGAATTCTTACTGCAAATTAATTGCAATGAAAATTAATAATATGAAGTAGTTTTAAGGCAATATTAAATATATTTATAGAAAATTTAATACTCTCTTAAATGTATAATTTTCTACTTATTAAGTGAAATCTCTTTCTCCATTAATTTTATCTTATTCTCTCTTTCAATAGAATATGTTCCATCGTTTGTTGAAATATGTTTTAAAATTTCCCTAGCTTTTTTCAATAAACTTGTTTTAAGCCCCTTGTCTTTGTATTGTAATGAATCACAATAAAACATTTCTGCTAAAATCATCAACTTTTCATTTGTAAATAATTTATCGTTTATAAATGAATCTACATCTGTCTTAATAAAAAACAGTCTATCCTGTTCCAAATATTTTAAATATAGATTGTTAATGTGTTCTTCTCGTTTTTTTATATGTTCAAATTTAACTTCCGAAAATTTACTAATAATTTCATTTATTAACTGGAAAAGTGGTCTAAGAATGTAATCATTTTGAATCATTAACATGTTTTAAATTATTTATTATTTTAGTTTTGTTTTTAAAGAAAAAGAATATCAAGGAAAATAAAATTATTAAAGATAAGATTATTATCAAAAAAGAATTTTTTCCATAAAAATCATTAACATAGTTGATTTTAAAATTACCGTATGAATTAAGTAAATAGACACCAAACAAAGCAATTACATTATTAGTTAGATGCAGCAATATAGCCATCCCAACACTTCTTGAATAATAGTAAATATAACTAACAAAAAAACTAAAAAAAAGAGCACCTAAACTTTGAGCTAAATTAAAATGTATCACACTAAAAAAAAGACTTGAAATTAAAATTGCTTTTTTAGGGCTATATTTAAATAGATATCCTCTTAATATAATTCCTCTGAATATTAGTTCTTCAAAAAAAGCAGATATAAATACAAATGGGAGAGTGGTTGTTATTGTTTTTATTACATTAACAGAATTACCATTAATTTGACTATTTAACAAAAAATTTATAGGTAGATTAATGCTTAGTTGAAATGTTATTAGAAATAGTATAAAAAGAAAAATTGTTTTA
>Ga0209771_1001108_pt1 | contig 17503 bp, 16 predicted proteins | sample SaaInl59LU_5_DNA_FD_184639 | JGI IMG/M metagenome (GOLD analysis project Ga0209771, IMG submission 184639) | Marine microbial communities from expanding oxygen minimum zones in the Saanich Inlet - ESP_59LU_5_DNA (SPAdes) (version 2) | ecosystem: Environmental > Aquatic > Marine > Intertidal zone... | reverse complement strand
ATAAACACCTTATTAAATGTTTTTAAAGTTTCTTTATCTTCATTAGATAAATCTTTATCTTCTGCAAAAGGCGAAGCATCAATTAAAAAAAGACGGATCGATTTACCAATTTGAGGAGCTGCTAAACCAACACCAGAAGCATTGTACATGGTTTCTCTCATATTGGTAATTAGTTTTTGTAAATCAGGATAACTTGCGTCGATATCTACAGCAACTTTTCTTAAAACAGGATCTCCGTAAGCAACAATAGGTAAAATCATTTTTTATTTTTTAACGATCGCAAAAGTACAACTTAGAATAATTAATTACGAATTTTGAATTGTTAATTTTGTTTATTTAATTATGAAAAGTAGTTCAACTTTTCAATAATAATTCATTTACATGCTATATAAATAGGATTGTAAAATAATAGTAGCACTTATTTCATCAACCATAGCTTTATTTCTACGTTGTTTTTTTTTCATTCCACTGTCTATCATAGTCTGAAATGCCATTTTAGAGGTAAAACGTTCATCTATTCTTTTTACAGGTATATTGGGTATTTGTTGTGTCAATTTCTCTAAAAAAGGAGTAATTAAAATTTCACTTTCGCTATCTGTATTATTCATTTGTTTTGGCAAGCCTACCAAAAATAATTCAACCTTTTCTTTAGAAATATAATCTTTTAAAAAAGCTAGTAATTTAGCTGTATCAACGGTAGTTAAACCAGAAGCTATAATTTGTAGTTGATCAGTAACTGCAATTCCTGTTCTTTTTTTACCAAAATCGATGGCTAAAATTCTAGACATATATAATTTTTTTGACAAAAATACGTTTTTTAAACAAAGCGGAAATATCTGTTTAAAAAATGTATCTTCGCTTTTAATTTTTGCAGATACTTTTATATTTGCAGAAATTAAATATTTACAATGGAAGCAATAAGAAAAATTATAGAATCAGCTTGGGAAAATCGAGATTTATTAAAAGAGCAAAAAACGATAGATACCATTAGAAATGTAGTTGATTTATTAGATAAAGGCGAATTAAGAGTTGCAGAACCAACAACTGATGGTTGGCAAGTAAATGAGTGGGTAAAAAAAGCAGTAGTGTTGTATTTTCCAATTCAGAAAATGGAAACTTTAGAAGCTGGTATTTTTGAATATCATGATAAAATTCCTTTAAAAAGAAACTACAAAGAAAGAGGTATAAGAGTAGTGCCAAATGCTGTAGCAAGACATGGTGCTTATATTTCTGAAGGTACTATTTTAATGCCAAGTTATGTAAATATTGGTGCTTATGTAGACGAAGGAACTATGGTAGATACTTGGGCAACAGTAGGATCTTGTGCACAAATTGGTAAAAATGTACATTTATCTGGAGGTGTGGGTATTGGAGGTGTTTTAGAACCATTACAAGCTGCGCCTGTAATAATAGAAGATGGTGCTTTTATAGGCTCTAGATGCATTGTAGTAGAAGGTGTTAGAGTAGAAAAAGAAGCTGTTTTAGGGGCTAATGTAGTGTTAACTATGAGTACCAAAATTATAGATGTTACTGGTGATGAACCTGTGGAGATGAAAGGTAGAGTACCTGCAAGATCTGTTGTGATTCCTGGTAGTTATACCAAAAAATTTGCTGCTGGCGAATACAATGTACCTTGTGCATTAATTATTGGAAAAAGAAAAGAAAGTACGAACAAAAAAACATCTTTAAACGATGCCTTACGTGAATATGACGTAGCCGTTTAGGATCTTTTAATTTATGACAAAAATATCGGCAATTATACCCACTTTAAATGAAGAAATTCACATTGCTGATGCAATAAAATCTTTAAGTTTTGCTGATGAAATTATTGTTATAGATTCTTTTAGTACAGATAAAACGCTAGCAATAGCAGCCCAACATAATGTAAAAATCATCAAGCGAAAGTTTGATGATTTTTCTTCTCAAAAAAACTTTGCAATTTCGCAAGCTAAATATAGCTGGATTTATGTTTTAGATGCAGATGAAAGAGTAACTCCAAAAGTTGAAAAAGAAATTTTAGCTGCCGTAAAAGACTCTGGAGGATTTGTTGGTTTTTATGTACGTAGATCTTTTTATTTTGCAGGAAAACACATAAAATATGGTGGTTCCCAAAGTGATAAAGTGGTTCGATTATTTTTAAAGAAAGACTGTAAATATAGCGGTGTTGTTCATGAAACTATTGTTTCAAATGGTAAATTAGGTTTTTTTAAAAATAGAATAGAACATTTTTCATACAAAAACTTTGATCACTATATTTCTAAAATGAATCATTATGGAGCGTTAAGAGCAAAACAATATTTTGAAAAAAGAAAAAAAATTAATTATTTATACCATATTGTTATAAAACCAGCTGCAAGGTTTTGTATTCACTACTTTATTAGGTTAGGGTTTCTTGATGGTTTTCCGGGTTATATTTTTGCAAGAGCTCAAGCTTATGGTGTGTATTCTAGATATATTAAACTCTGGTTATTAAAAAGAGGAATCGATTAATAATTATTGATTTTTATAGAAGATATAGTTTCGAATACATCTTTGTAATTTATAAGTTAATAATGCAATTAGTTGCCAAAAAGGACGCATAATTTCTCTAAATATTTTTTTAAACTTTGGCATTTTCTTTTGCTGTATCGTAGTACCCCCAACATTTTTATCATTACTACTTACGTAACATTTATTAGTGGTTAAAACAGGTGTTTTATGTTTAAAAACATCTTGTTTTAAAACGTCTATTGGAGAATAATACACACTTAAATTTTTAGAAAGATTTTTAGCTGCTTCTTTACCAATTATTTGACCTGTAGTTTGTAAAGCAGGTATTAAAAAAGTATTTGTTAATTTAGTTGAATGAATCTTAAAAACACCTTTTCTACCAGAAATGTCTAAAAAATCATATTTAGAAATCTCGGTTAAAAGTAAGCTTAAATCATGAAAAAAAATTTCTGTTAAAAGCGCATCATCTTCTAATACTATTGCAAAATCTTCATTTTGATTACCAATTATTTTCCACAAATCAAAATAGGTCTTTGTTAAGCCAATTTCACCATCATTTAGATAGGGGAAATGTGTTAAAATATTATGTTGTCTTTTAGCTTTTTTTAAAAAGTCTTGTGGTAATTTTTTTCCATAAACAGCAGGAATTCTTGTTAAAGGAATATTCAATTTTTTAAATTGATTTTCCATAAAATCTCTACGTTGAACACTTTTGTCTAAGTTTATGTAATATACTTTAAATGAACTCATATTTTTATCCAACTTTTACATGCAACTTCATTTTGTTTATGAACAAACCATTTTTTTGGAGCTATAATAGTTTTGTTTTTATGTTTGTTTAGCCAAGCTCCCCACCAAGAAAAACTGCTGTTTGCTGTAATATTATGGCTACACAAACTCATTAAATACAAGTCTTCGTGCGGTATTGTTTTGTGTTCTACATACGTAGTGTTTTCTAATTTCAGATTTTTTTTTGTCCAAGAAATATCATCTGAAAAAACAAAAAAAGCAACATTTTTATATTTGTTAGTAATAATATTTACTGCTTCTTTGTAATAGTTTAAACTGCAAGTTCCATGAATTTTATTAGAGTTTTCATCAGTAATATAATCTCCCCTTCTTATATGTATTGAACAGCTAATTTTATAACTTTCGATTGCAGTTTTATAATTTTTAGTTGTTTTAGATAATGGAGTTTCTACACTAAATTGTTCTAGGATGGTATTTCTAATGTCTAAAAAATAGTTTTCCGTTTGAAAATATCCCTTTACATATTCACTTCCTTTTAAATCTATATAGGTTTTATTAAAAAGTAAGTTTTTTTCTTTTTTAGTATTAAGAATGTTAATTTTTTTAAAAAATAGTTTTGTGTTATTTACATATTTTAAATCTATATTAAACTTGTCTAGTTGATAGCCCCCGTGTAATTTATAGCTTTTAAAGCTAGATATATCTAATTGTACATCAAATCCTTTTTGTTGTAAAGATTTTGCATATGCATATTGAAACATTTGATTTCCTAAACCACCAAGAATTCTAACAATTATCATATATCTTTTTATAAAAAAAAATAAATTTTAATAACATCAATATTTTTTTTTCTTGTTGTTAAGGTATAAAAATTTAGTTGAATGATAATAAGCAGATAAAAGGCTATCCATTTGTTGAGAAATCATTGGTTTCTCTAACTTAATATCAACAATTGAGTTTTTATTTAAATTATACAAGCCTGTTTTTTTAGAGATGTTTGTTTTCTCAAAATAAAAATCATCTTTCAATAGACCTACAGCTTTCTCCCCTTTATTTTGAGTACAAATAAAGGAAACGGTTTTTGTATTTGTGCTATCTAGTAAGTTTCTACCTAAAGTATAATTTGTATAATCAACTTTAGCAATACTTGTAGCAGTTGGAAATACATCTATCAATTTAGCATATTTATCAATAACTTGAGGTGTAATAAATTTTGGTGCATTAATAAAGAAGGGTACATGATTTAATTGTATTCCTAAATTAACTTCATTATTTATACTGCCTTTATAGTCTTTTAAATTGATACTATGATCTCCAAAAAACACAAAAATAGTATTCTCATAATAACCAGCTTCTTTAGTTCTTTCTAAAAAACGAGCAATATTAAAGTCTAAATAACGTATTCCGTTTAATTGCCCCAAAGATCTAAAACCACCTTTTAATAGTGTTTCTTGATCAATTTCATCACCAAAAATAGGAGTAAAGCTTTCTTTTTTATTAGGAACTGTAAAAGGCATGTGGTTGGTAGCTGTTTGAATATAAGCAACAAAAGGTTTTCCTTTTTCATGTAATTTTTTTAGTACTTTATCAGACTCTTTAAACAAATCGTAATCATCAATTCCCCAAACATCAGCTCTATTTTCTTCTTCAAAACTGCCCTCTTCATAAATTTTTAAATCTTTAATATTCGATTGAAAAACACCTCTAATATTTGCCCAATTAGCAGAACCTCCTAAAAAATATAACTTTTCATATCCTTTATATTGATCAAAAATAATACGCTGGTCTATAATTAAAGGGTTTCTAGAGGCCGTTTTTATATCTTCAATATCTGGTAATCCAGTAATACTCGCAAAAACACTACCTGCAGTTCCTGGTTTGTGCACGTAAAATTTTGAAAAACTCAAACTTTTTTTAATAATAGAGTCCATTTTAGGAGTACTATTTAAAGGGTTTCCATAATAACTCATAGGGGCTGTTCCTGTAGATTCTAACATTACATAAACAACATTTGGTTTTTGTTTGTATGGATTGTCAAAAGTTACTTTTTTTTCAAAATTGATAGTATCTAAAGGTAAATCTAAATGTTTGGCAATTACGGGATAAAAGGTTCTAAACGCTTCCATATTTACACCTTCGCTTCTAAAAGCAAAACTGTCAAAGAAATATAAAACAGGATTTAAACCAAATTGATTGATCGTATTATTTTTAGAGAAAAAGGCTTCACTCCACCTTAAAGGATAATGTGTAAAACTGTTATAAACCCCAAAGGATAATAGTAAAAAGGTAACAATAAAATAAATTGCTTTTATTTTTTTTGTAATTTTTCCCTTTATTTTATTGAATAATTGATAAATAAATTTTGCAAATTTAAATATGATAAAACCAAAAATAAACAAACCTATTAAGCCTTTGTAAACAGGGTAGCTCTCAACTAAAACCTGAGTAGATATTTTTAAATTACTTAAAAAACGTAAAGAGGATGCATCTAAACGAATTCCTAAATACTCATAATATCCAAAATCGAATAAGTAGAAAAGCGTTAAAATTAGATAAGAAAATAAGAGATAAAGGTTGGCTAATTTTTTATAAACCGTTCTTTTAAAAAAACGATAATTTGTAATTAGTACAAGGATTGCTAATGGAAAAAATGTAAGTATCGCTAATTTTAAATCGAATCTGATACCTAGAAAAAAGGCTTTTTTTAATTCTAAATTTGCACTATTGTTAATATCTAAAAAGAAGAAATAAAATAGAAATCTAAAAAGAACCACAAAAATAAAAAGCACAAAAACATTGGTGAAAATGTATTTGATGTAGTTAGGTATTTTCTGAAACATAAGTTTAAAATATGTTACAAAAGTACTATTTTTAGAATTATTGTGTAAACTATTTTAAACTTTAAAAATCAAAATGTAAAGTGTAAAAAGGCTCCATTTATGATGGTAAAAAATTAATAATAAATAGTTATACAAATAAGATAACCAATTTTGACAGGTGTTTATTAAATGGTAGATTTGCATCAAAATAAATAATAGTGTTCAATTTTTCGACTATAAATAATGAATCATAAAGCCGCTATTTCCTCAGAGATTTTCTCAATAATTTCTAAAGCATCTAAACAATTACAAATAGATAGTTATGTAATTGGTGGTTTTGTACGTGACTTTTTCTTAAAAAGAGGAAACTCTAAAGATATAGATGTAGTAGCCGTAGGAAGTGGAATAGAACTAGCTCAAAAAGTTTCTAAATTGTTGCCACATACACCTAAAGTTCAAGTTTTTAAAACTTATGGAACAGCAATGTTGCGTTATAAGGATATAGAAATTGAGTTTGTCGGTGCAAGAAAAGAATCATATTCTGAAGAAAGTAGAAACCCAAATGTAACTGAAGGGTCCTTACAAGATGATCAAAATAGAAGAGATTTAACTATAAATGCATTAGCTTTAAGTTTAAACGAGGGCAATTTTGGGGAATTATTAGATCCATTTAAAGGAATTGAAGATTTGAATAATAAGGTAATTAAAACACCTCTAAACCCTGATATTACTTATTCTGATGATCCTTTAAGAATGTTACGTGCAATTCGTTTTACTACACAATTAAATTTTAATATTGAAGATGCTTCTTTAGAAGCAATAACTAGAAATGCATATCGATTAAAAATTATAACTCGTGAAAGAGTAGTAGATGAGTTAAATAAAATATTAGCATCTCCAAAACCTTCTATTGGTTTCTTATTATTAGAAAAAACAGGTTTGTTAAAACAAATTATCCCCGAATTAATAGATTTAAAAGGTGTGGAAGAAGTAGAAGGGCAAAAACATAAAGATAATTTTTATCATTCTCTAGAAGTTGTAGATAATATTTCTGAAAACACTGAAGACCTTTGGTTGCGTTGGGCTGCGTTATTACATGATATTGGAAAAGCGCCAACAAAAAGATTTAGTCAAAAAGTGGGTTGGACTTTTCATTCGCACGAATTTGTAGGTTCTAAAATGGTGTATAAATTATTCAAACGATTAAAAATGCCATTGAATAATAAAATGAAATTTGTTCAGAAAATGGTATTATTAAGTTCTAGACCTATTGTTTTAGCCACAGAAGTTACAGATTCTGCAGTAAGACGTTTGGTTTTTGATGCTGGTGATGATATTAATTCTTTAATGACATTATGTGAAGCAGATATTACCACTAAAAATTCAAAGAAATTTAAAAGGTATCACAAAAATTTTGAACTGGTAAGAACAAAAATTAAAGAAGTTGAAGAACGTGATAAAATACGTAATTTTCAGCCACCAGTTACTGGAGAAGAAATTATGAAAGCTTTTAATTTAAAACCTTGTAGAGAAATAGGTCAAATAAAAGAAGCTATAAAAGAAGCGATTTTAGATGGAAAAATACCTAATGAAAAAGAAGCTTGTTATAAATTTATGATTGAAAAAGGGAAAGAATTAGGTTTAACACTTTAAGAATATATACATGAAATTATTTACAGAAATAAAAACCTTATTTTTAGATCTTAGACTTTTTTTTCTTAATAGTAAACAAGAATTAGTAATTGTAACAGGTTCTGATAGTTCTCATTTTAAAAGCCTTTATCAGCTTTTAGAAAGTTTAAAAGTTCATGAAAAAAATACTAAAATTGTAATTTATAATCTTGGATTAACTTCTAATGAGGTTTTAAAAATAAAATCAAATTTTAAAGATTTTGAATTAAGAGATTTTGAATATACTAAGTATCCAGAATACTTTAATGTTAAAGTAAATGCTGGTGAGTATGCATGGAAACCAGTAATTATTAATACCATTTTAAATGAATTTAAAACTTCTATATGTTGGTTAGACGGAGGTAATAAAGTTTTTAAACCATTAAATACTCTTAGAAAAATAATTGAATTGTATGGTTTTTATTCGCCTTTTTCTAAAGGTATTATTTCTGAATGGACTCATGAAAAATCATTAGATTGTTTAGGCGTTTCTAAAGATTCTAAAATATTAAATCAAAGAAATTTGAATGGTGCATGTGTTGCTGCTGATTATAACAATATAGCTGCAAGAAATGTAATTAAAAAATGGAGTGACTGTGCAAAAAATAAAGCTTGTATTGCTCCCGATGGTAGTAACAGGTCAAATCATAGGCAAGATCAAGCTATGTTATCTGTATTAGTTTACAAAAACATATTTAAAATTGGTAGAAAAATGGTGTATAGAAAATTCGGTTTTAAAACTCACCAAGATATCGATTAATTAAGATAAACTCTGCATTGTAACCAACTTATAATATTCTCCCTTTTTGGCAAGTAATTCTTCGTGTTTGCCTTGTTCTACAATTTCCCCTTTCTTTAAAACAACAATTTTATCTGCTTTTTGTATCGTAGAAAGTCTATGAGCTATGACTAAAGATGTTCTGTTTTGCATCATTTTTTCTAAAGCAACTTGTACCAATTGTTCAGATTCTGTGTCTAAAGCAGAAGTAGCTTCATCTAAAATCATTACTGGCGGGTTTTTTAAAACAGCTCTTGCAATAGATAAACGTTGTTTTTGTCCGCCGGAAAGAGTATTACCACTATCTCCAATATTAGAATTATATTTTTCTGGTAAATTCTGAATAAACTCATCTGCATTCGCAATTTTTGAAGCTTCTAAAATAGCTTGATCTGTTGCACTTTGAGTTCCTAATTTTATATTATTTGCAATTGTATCATTAAATAAAATTGAATCTTGTGAAACAATTCCCATTAAGTTTCTCAAAGATTTTTTAGTAATGTTTTTAATGTTTTCATTGTCAATTAATACTTCACCATTATTAACATCATAAAAACGAGTAATTAAGTTTGCAAGCGTAGATTTTCCACTTCCAGATTGCCCAACCAAAGCCACAGTTTCTCCTTTATTTATAGTTAAAGAAAAATCTTTTAAAACATATTCTTTTTTATATTTAAATGAAATATTTTTAAATTCTATTTGATTATTAAAGCCTTCTTTAGCAGTGGCATTAGGGATGTCTTTAATATCGTTTTCGGTATTTAAAACACTCATAATTCTTTCTGCAGATGCCTCACCTTTTTGAATGTTGTAAAATGTAGTAGTAATTAATTTAATAGGGTTTAAAACGGTGTAAAATAGCACAATGTACCCCATAAATTCGTCAGGTTGTAAACTACTTGTATTCGATAAAACTTCTGTGCCTCCATACCAAAGAATAGCAATAATGGTTGCAGCGCCTAAAAACTCACTCATAGGAGAAGCTAAGGTTTGTCTATGAAAAACACTGGTCATTAATTGTTTAAAACTTAAAGTAGAATTGTTAAATTTTTTCTCAATTACATTTTCTGCATTGAACCCTTTTATAATTCTTAAGCCTGTTAAAGTTTCTTCAATAAAAGATAAAAAAGTACCCGTTTCTTTTTGGGCTTTTATAGATTTTGCTTTTAACTTTTTACTTATCGATGATATGATAAAACCAGATAAAGGTAGTAAAATAAAAACAAATAAGGTTAGTTTTACACTCATAAACAGCATAATTGAAATTGCAATTATTACAGTTAGTGGTTCTCTAACGATTGTTTCTATAGAGGTTAATATAGAATTTTCTACTTCTTGTACATCAGAAGTCATACGTGCAATAATGTCTCCTTTTCTTTTTTCAGAAAAATAAGAAATAGGTAATTCAACTATTTTATGATAGAGATTATCTCTTAAATCTTTTACAACACCGGTTCTTAAAAATGTAATTACATATGAAGCTAAATATCTAAATAAATTTTTTAAAAAGAATAACGATATTGCAAGTAAACATATAAAAACGAGTGTTTTAATATTACCTTCACTTGCTATTTTTTCTGAAATATAATAGTAAAAACTATCTTTTAAATAGGTGCCTAAACCTAGTAAATTTTCATAAACAGGTTTTACAACTGCTTTTTTATCAGTTTCAAATAAAATACCTAAAACAGGTATAAAAGCTAAAACAGAAAGTACATTAAAAATGGCATAAAGAATATTAAATGCAATATTTAGTATTGTAAATTTCCGATACTTTTTCTCGTATTTTAAAATGTCTTTAAAATACCCCATTAATTTAAGTTCATTTCTTTAATAATGCGTTGTATTTTAGCATCCAATTCAGTCTCCGTTTTTTTAGCATTTTCTATACTTTCTAACGATGTATTTACGCTAAAGTAAAATTTTATTTTAGGCTCTGTACCACTTGGTCTAGCAGCTACCCTTGTGCCTTTTTCTGTTTGATAAATTAAAACATTAGACTTTGGTAAATCTATATTCTTATTCTCACCAGAAATTAAATTATATTCTACAGATTCTTGATAATCAGAAAGTGTTTTTACTTTTTCTCCATCAATATTTTTTAGGGGATTATTACGCATATCGCTTAACATTTGCTGAATTTCTTTAGCACCATCCATTCCTTTTTTAGTAATAGAAATTAAATGTTCTTTATAAAATTTATTATTTACATAAATACCTAATAATTCTTCATAAAAAGAACTTCCGTTTTGTTTTGCATAAGCAGCAACTTCACACGCTAAAAGAGTAGCAGTAACGGCATCTTTATCTCTTACAAAATCGCCAACCATATACCCAAAACTTTCTTCACCACCACCAATAAAATCTAGTTCAGGAAAATCGCGAACCATTTTAGCAATCCACTTAAACCCAGTTAAACCAATTTTGGTGTCTACACCATAATTAGCGGCAACATCGTTTACCAATTCTGTAGAAACAATTGTAGAACCTATAAATTGTTTTCCATTAATTTTGCCTTCTTGTTTCCATTTTTTCAAAAGAAATTCAGTCATTACAACCATGGTTTGGTTTCCATTCATCAATTTCATGTTTCCATCTAAATCTCTAACAGCAACACCTAATCTATCACAATCTGGATCTGTACCAATTACAATATCTGCCCCAATTTTATTGGCTAAATTGGTTGCCATTTGCAATGCTTCTGGTTCTTCTGGATTTGGAGATTTTACCGTAGGAAAATCTCCATCTGGAGTTTTTTGCTCTTCTACAATATGCACGTCTGTATAACCAGCTTTAGCCAAAGCGTCTGGTATAGATACGATTGATGTACCATGTAAAGAAGTAAATACTATTTTTAGTTTTTTTCTATCAATATTTTCTGCTAAAGAACCATTTTTTACTGAAGCTTCAATAAATGCATCATCTACATTTTTACCAATTTCTTGTATTAAATCTTCGTTTGCATTAAAGTTGATTTCAGAAAAATCTAATTCATTTACTTTGCTTATAATACCATTATCATGTGGAGGAACAATTTGTCCTCCATCAGCCCAATATACTTTATAGCCATTGTATTCTGGTGGATTGTGGGAGGCTGTTAACACAATACCAGCATCGCAATTTAAATGACGAACAGCAAAAGATAATTCTGGTGTAGGTCTTAAATTTTCAAATACATATACTTTAATTTTATTGGCAGATAAAACATCTGCAACAATTTTGGCAAACTTTTTACTATTGTGTCTGCAATCATAAGCAATTACAACACTTTTTTGATCTTTTGCAACGTTTTCTATAATGTAATTAGACAAGCCTTGTGTAGCTCTACCCAAAGTGTATTTATTAATTCTGTTGGTTCCTGCACCCATAGTTCCACGCATACCACCTGTACCAAACTCCATATCTTTATAGAAGCTGTCTTCTAAATCTTTTGGGTTAGAATTTAGTAAATATTGTACTTCTTTTTGAGTTTCACTGTCAAAAGTAGCTGTTAACCAGTGTTTTGCTTTGTCTAAAATTTCGCTCATTTTTTAGTTGAATAAAATTATGGTTTTATAATGCAAATATACATTTTAGAAATTGAGTTTTTCTTTTATTGCGTAGTGTTTTTCGTTGTTGTTTGTCTTTATGACAAGTTCACCAATAAAACCAGCCAAAAATAATAAAGTTCCTAAAATCATAGAAGTTAGTGCAATAAAAAACCAAGGGTTGTCTGTTATCAAGATGGTTTTAATGCCATTATAGACTTTATATAGTTTAAGAATCCCTATGTAAAATGCAGAAGTTATTCCGAATAAAAACATTAAAGTACCCCACAAACCAAAAAAGTGCATGGGTCTTTTACCAAATTTTGATAAAAATGAAATAGTGATTAAATCTAAAAAACCGTTTACAAAGCGATCTATACCAAATTTGGTTACACCATATTTTCTGGCCTGATGTTGCACCACCTTTTCGCCAATTTTATTAAAACCAGCGTTTTTTGCTAAAACAGGAATGTACCTGTGCATTTCTCCACTAACTTTTACGGCTTTAATAACTTCGTTTTTATAGGCTTTTAAACCACAATTAAAATCGTGTAATTTTAGTCCAGAGGTTTTTCTGGCAGCTGCATTAAATAGTTTAGATGGAATGTTTTTGGTAATTACATTATCATAACGTTTCTTTTTCCAGCCAGAAATTAAATCGTAATTTTCTTTTACAATAAGATTGTATAATTCGGGTATTTCCTCAGGATTGTCTTGTATATCAGCATCCATGGTAATCACAACATCGCCAGTAGCCAAATCGAAACCAGCATCTAAAGCTTGTGATTTTCCGTAGTTTTTTTGAAAACGAATCCCTTTTACAGCGTTGTTTTTTTTAGATAGCTTTTCTATAACCTTCCAAGAAGTGTCTGTACTACCATCATCAATAAAAATAATTTCATAAAAATAACGATTGGACTGCATAACATTTGCAATCCAATCGTGTAATTCTTGTAAAGATTCTTCTTCGTTAAGAAGTGGTATTACTACCGAAATTTCCATATATAAGAGTTCAAAATTTAGTATTCAATATTCAAAATTACTATTTTTTTTGAGTAAAGAAAGTGTTATTTTGATCTTTAGTAAGTTTCTTCTTCAGATTTTTTCATAATTGCTGCTGCAATTAAAGAAATGATACCTCCTATAAAAAGATTCATAATTAAAACACCACCAAGTAAACTTAGATTAAAATTATCTAAAGAGTTTTTTGTAGCTTCTTCAATTTGTCCTTCGGTCATGCCAAAAGAATCTGCCATCATTATTTTTTGTGCTTCTATTGTGTTAATTGCAAAATCTGGTTCTAATACGTTTGTTAAAAGTAATAAATATACAATGTTAATAATTGCAGAAATCATGGCAACACCAATACCTATTTTAACAGCTTGACCAAAAGCTAAAAAACCGCCATTGTCAGCTTTATATTTTTTAATACCTAATACTAAAAAAGCTATCGTTAAGATAAGTCCTAGAATACCAGAATAATATTCTTGATTATATAAGGCTCCCATTGCATATTTAACAAGAGAAATTATTACTGTTGCTAATCCTAAATAAAGTCCGTAATTTAAAATTACACTTTTACTATTTGATTGATTTTCCATTTTTTTAAATTTAGTTAGTTGTACAAATATAATTATTTCGTTTTGATAGTGCTATTATTTTATTTTATATATCAACTATTAAAACAATTAATTAGTAGTCAGTCTCTTAAAAATGTTACAAAAATTTAATAAATTTTTAATTGTTAAAGATAAAAAAGATTGTAAATTTGCAATGGCAAGTTCTACACAACTAGCTCCCTTTGAATCCCCCAGGGTGGGAACACAGCAAGGGTATTAGGTTGTAGCAGTGTGATGTAGGTAGCTTGCCATTTTTTGTGCCCTAAATTTTCTTATTACTTCTTTCATTTTTTTAATTTAACTTTGAATTTTAAATTTCAAACCTTGAACTTATAATTTATGTCTAAAGTTGTCTTAGTTACAGGTGCTTCCTCAGGTATAGGAAAAGCCATTGCTACTTTTTTATCTGAAAAAGGATACATAGTGTATGGAACTTCTAGAAAACCTAAAAGCAAACAAGACTTTTCTTTTAATTTAATTGGGTTAGATGTTTTAAAACCTGAAACCATACAAAAAGCAGTTGGTTTTATTTTAGATAAAGAAAATAGATTAGATGTTTTAATTAATAATGCTGGAGTTGGTATTACTGGGCCAATAGAAGATACTCCTACAGAGGAAATGCGCAATGCTTTTAACACCAATTTTTTTGGAGCTATAGATGTAATGAAAACTGTTTTACCACAAATGCGTAAACAGAAAGTAGGTTTAATTATCAATGTAACCTCTATTGCTGGTTATATGGGGTTGCCTTTTAGAGGTGTATATTCTTCTTCTAAAGGGGCTTTAGAATTGGCAACAGAAGCCATAAGAATCGAAGTAAAAAGTTTTGGGGTTTCTGTGGTAAACGTTGCTCCTGGTGATTTTGCTACTAATATTGCTGCAGGTAGATATCATACACCCGTTTTTGAGAAATCTGCTTACAAAAAGAATTATCAAACCAATTTAGACTTAATGGATGCACATGTAGATAGTGGTATGAATCCTATTAAAATGGCAGAAAAAGTTTATAAAATAATAAATACTAAAAAACCTAAAACTCATTACAAAGTAGGTGGTTTTTTAGAAAAACTCTCTATTGTTTTAAAAAGAATTTTACCAGATAAATGGTACGAAAAGTTATTGATGAATCATTACAAATTATAACAAAAAGTTTTTTTACATATACTCTAAAAATACTTTGTTTTGATTTACTAAGTTTATAAGCAAGTAACTATCTTTGCGTTAGGGATTGAAGCATCTGTTTGAGCTCTTTTGTGAAGTATGAACAAAAAGCGAGTGTGTAAAGCCTGTTAAAACGCCAAAAAAATAATATTAAAATAAATATAGAAATGAAATTTTTTATTGACACAGCAAATTTAGATCAAATTAAAGAAGCGCAAGCTTTAGGTATTTTAGACGGAGTTACTACAAACCCATCTTTAATGGCTAAAGAAGGTGTTACTGGGCAAGAAAATATCATCAACCATTACAAAGAAATTTGCAATTTGGTAGATGGTCATGTTTCTGCAGAAGTAATTGCTACAGATTTTGAAGGTATGGTAAAAGAAGGAGAGGCTTTGGCTGCTCTGAATTCGCAAATAGTAGTAAAATTACCGATGATAAAAGATGGTGTAAAAGCATGTAAATATTTTTCTTCTAAAGGAATTAAAACCAACGTAACTTTAGTATTCTCTGCAGGTCAAGCATTATTGGCAGCAAAGGCTGGTGCAACTTATGTTTCGCCATTTATAGGTCGTTTAGATGATATTTCTACAGACGGTTTAAACCTAATTGCAGAAATTAGAACTATTTATGATAATTATGGTTTTGAAACTGAAATTTTAGCGGCTTCTGTGCGTCATACAATGCATGTTATAGATTGTGCAAAATTAGGTGCAGATGTAATGACAGGCCCTTTAAGTGCTATTGAAGGTTTGTTAAAACATCCTTTAACAGATATTGGTTTGGCTAAATTTTTAGAAGATTATAAAAAAGGAAACTAACAATCCTAGTTGGTTTTGTATGTAAAAATCAGAAAGTAGAAAATATTTTACTTTCTGATTTTTTTATGCCTTAAAACTTTTTGACTTTGTAACTTTGCTACTTTGTAACTCAGATAAATGTATCCTAAAAAAGAACTCGCACAAATTGTAATTGCAGCTTGTTATCAATTTAATGTTGATACAATTGTTGTTTCTCCTGGATCTAGAAATGCACCCTTAACGATTGGTTTTTCTAATCATCCAGAAATTAAAACGTTAAGTGTTGTAGACGAACGTTGTGCTGCTTTTTTTGCATTAGGTATTGCCCAGCAAACACAAAAGCCAGTGGCTGTTTTGTGTACTTCTGGTTCTGCTTTGCTAAATTATTATCCAGCTATTGCAGAAGCTTTTTACAGCAATATTCCTTTAGTGGTTATTTCTGCAGACAGACCTAAACATTTGATAGATATTGGCGATGGACAAACCATAAGGCAAGAAAATGTTTTTACAAATCATATTTTGTTTTCTGCTAATTTGATAGAAAACCCTAAATTTAAAGCTAGAAATGCACAATTAATAGGGGAGGCTTTGCAGATTTCTGTGGCACAATTAGGCCCTGTGCACATTAATGTTCCTTTTGATGAACCTTTGTATGAAACAGTTACTGAATTAAAGAAATTCCATTTTCCTCATATTTCTATGAGTTCTTTAGATAACTCTCATATCAATTATAAAGAATTAGCTACAATTTGGAATAAGGCAAAAAGAAAAATGATTGTTGTTGGGGTAAATTATCCAAATAAAAAACTACATCAATTAATAGATTTGTATGCAAATGATGATTCTGTATTAATTTTTACAGAAACTACCTCTAACTTGCATCATGATAAAGCTGTAAATGCTATAGATCAGTTAATTTTTTCTTTAGATGATGCCGATTTTAAAGAACTGCAGCCAGATATACTTATTACTTTTGGTGGTATGATTGTTTCTAAAAGAATTAAACGTTTTCTTAGAGATTTTGCGCCCAAGCATCATTGGAATATTGATTCTAAAAAAGCGACTAATACATTTTTTTGTTTGTCGGAATTTATACAAACAACACCTGTAGATTTTTTTAAAAAATTTAATACTTATATAAGTCCCATACAAAGCGATTATCAACCCAAATGGTTGCAAATAAGAGATCAAAGAAGAGAAAAGCACGCTTTGTATTTAAAAACTTTAGAACATTCAGATTTTAAAGTTTTTGAACAGGTTTTAGCTACAATACCAGATAACACCCAATTGCAAATTAGCAATAGTGCTATTATTAGATATGCACAATTATTTACTATTAAAAATGGTATTAATGTTTTTTGTAATAGAGGTACAAGTGGTATAGATGGAAGTACATCTACAGCAATTGGAGCTGCTTTTACTAATAAAAAACAGACTGTTTTTATCACGGGCGATTTAAGTTTTTTCTACGATTCTAATGCCTTGTGGAACAAAAATATTCCTGCTAATTTTAGAATTGTTTTAATAAACAATTCTGGTGGAGGTATTTTTAAAATTATACCAGGTCCAGGAACCACAAATGCCTTAAATTATTTTGAAACGCCACATTGTTTAACTGCAGAGCACTTGGCTAAAACCTATGAGTTTGAGTATCAAAAAGCCTTTTCAACAAAAACAGTTACAAAAGAATTAAATGGTTTTTTTGAAGTTTCAGAAAAACCGAAAATACTAGAGATTTTTACACCAAGTGCAAAAAATGATATAGTTTTAAAAGAATATTTTAAATATATAAAATAATGGATACACACGAAGAAGGAAATAACTTTCAAGAAAATGATTATAATTTTAAGGAAGGAGACCAGGTAAATTTGGTTATAGAAGCAGAAAC
>Ga0209771_1001106_pt1 | contig 17505 bp, 13 predicted proteins | sample SaaInl59LU_5_DNA_FD_184639 | JGI IMG/M metagenome (GOLD analysis project Ga0209771, IMG submission 184639) | Marine microbial communities from expanding oxygen minimum zones in the Saanich Inlet - ESP_59LU_5_DNA (SPAdes) (version 2) | ecosystem: Environmental > Aquatic > Marine > Intertidal zone... | reverse complement strand
TACCGCAGCCGCTCGTGGACGCTCCGTCACTGTGCTAGATCATGCCAAAAAAGTTGGTCGTAAAATACTCATGTCTGGCGGTGGACGCTGTAATTTCACTAATATGTATAGTAGCCATGAAAACTTTATTTGCAACAATCCACATTTTGCCAAATCTGCATTAAGCCAATATACCCAATGGGATTTTATTGGATTGGTCAATGATTACCAGATTGCCTATCACGAAAAAACATTAGGTCAGTTGTTCTGTGACGATTCAGCCAAACAAATTGTGGCAATGCTGTTAGCTGAATGCGCCAAACATCAAGTTACCGTGACCACCTCATGTGAGATCCTTAGCATCAATAAACACACCAGAGGCTACCATTTAAATACATCCAAAGGTGAATTCACTTGTGAGTCTCTAGTCATCGCTACTGGTGGCTTGTCGATGCCAAAACTGGGCGCTTCGCCGTTTGGTTATCAAATCGCCGAGCAATTTGGAATGAAAGTGACCCCTACCCGCGCCGCACTCGTTCCATTCACCTTACATACCCATGACAAAGACGTCTTAGCAGAACTCAGTGGCGTCAGTGTAGAAGCTGCTGCAACCTGTGCAGATACAAGGTTTAATGAAGGTATTTTATTTACCCACCGAGGGTTAAGTGGCCCAGCTATATTACAAATTTCATCATACTGGGAAGCGGGCGATGTGGTTGAAATTGATTTGTTACCACAATTGGATCTGGGGTATGCGTTAACTCAAGCCCAGCATGCACAACCAAACTCTCTATTATCAACCGTCTTGAGTGAATGGTTCCCAAAACGCTTAATTACACAATTACTCGGTTATTTTAAGATTGATAACAAACCGATGAAACAATACCAAGGTAAGCAATTACATGGTATCGCTGAACAATTTAAACAGTGGCAACTCAAACCTAATGGCACTGAAGGTTATCGTACCGCTGAAGTAACGTTAGGCGGTGTGGATACTGACCATTTTTCATCTAAGACCATGGAAAGCAAAGACCACCCAGGTTTGTATTTTATTGGCGAAGTGCTCGACGTCACCGGTTGGTTAGGCGGGTATAACTTCCAGTGGGCCTGGTCGAGTGGTTATGTAGCAGGGATGGATGCCTAACTGAAAGCTAAGGGGGTAAGGAATGGCATCAATGATGCTTTTCCACCATTCTTGTTAAATTTTTAGCTAACTGTTTGATGGGGTGATAATCCTCTGTAACTTCTACCATATTCACCTTACTTTTATATTCGTTATAATCTGCAAGCATTTGGGTAAATCGTTTTGGCTGTTTATCGGCCAAGTCATATCGCTCTGCGGGATCGTTTTTAATATCAAACAGCCGCCATTGTTTATCACCAAATGGTGGGAAATTTCGTACCAGCTTGTAATCCCCTTTAAATAATGCAGCACTCCCAGCAAGCTCATAGCCGATAGTATCATTTTCACTGTAAACAGTGCTGCTCTTACCGCTTAATACTGGCACTTGGCTGACACCCATAATTGCTATTTTGCTCTTATCTGTTGCCTGAGTCAATCCAGCCAGTTCTAATATAGTAGGTGTTAAATCTGAAATATAACTAAAACTATGAGACACGATGCCTTGTGGAAATCTTTTAGGAAAATGGACAATCAACGGTGAACGCATACCCCCTTCAGAAGCTGAACCTTTGTACCAACTTAGTGGAGTCATTGATACATTAGCCCAGCTAGGACCGTAGTTTGCGTAACTACCTTTTTCACCAAGGGTCTCAATATCAGTATTAAAATTTTTCTGAATGTAATCAGGAAATACTTTTTCTATTTCATTGTTATCTGCACCATTATCACTCATAAACATGATAACGGTATTATCGAATAAATTAGTGCTTTTCAAGTAAGACAATAAACGCTCAATGTTGTAATCCATCCTTTTTACCATGGCCGCGTAAACAGCCATCTGCTTTGTTCGGTAAGCTTTGTCTTTTGTCGATAACCGGTCCCACTCTTCAACTGTTGGCATATCGAGAGCTTCGATACCTGGAGGCATCAAACCTAACTGCACCAATCGAGAATACCGTTGAGATTTGATCACGTCCCAGCCTTCGGCATAGGTGCTAAGGTACTTTTCTGTTAATTCTTTGGGTGCTTGATGAGGGTAATGTACCGCAGTGAATGCAAGGTATCCAAAAAATGGTTTATTATGATCGTGCTCTTTTAAATAAGTCATCAGCGTATCAGTATAGAAATCAGATGAATAAAAGTCATCTGGCAGGTCAATTTCGTCTGCTCCGTCAAAATAATGAACTTGCTTGTTGTGAGGTAAGTAAGGTTTATGTTCCCAATTATCGGCCCCCGTTTCCATTAGTGAAACAGAACGGTCAAAACCTCGATTAATCGGTAAGTTATTTTTGGACATGCCTAGGTGCCACTTACCGGCAAGATATGTACTGTACCCATTTCGCTGCAAAATACTGGATAGAGTTTCAACCCGTTTACTAAGTTCCCCTTCATATCCGGGTTGCCCGAACTGATTATCATCCATAATAATGCGCATATTTCCTAGGCCATTAAGATGATTATCTACTCCAGTGAGCAGCATGCTTCGAGTAGGGGAACACGTGGCTGTTACATGAAAATTGGCAAATTTAATACCGCCTTTCGCTAACGAATCAATTCCTGGTGTATGAATTTCACTACCAAAACTACTGATATCTGAGAAACCCAAATCGTCAGCTAAAATAATGAGAAAATTGGGTGAGTTACTGGCACTGCTGGAAGGGTTTGCTAATGCGCTTGACGAGGACATGAAAAGCGCAATAGCTGTAAATGCGGAGAACCAAGTTAGATTGTTCATTATTTTGCTCAAAATATTATCTGTCGACCAAATAATACTAACGCGAATAAATAACTATCGCTACAGATAATGAACTACCTATCCCTGAGTGGGTAATCTACTTACCCATTATCTGAATTAGTCGAACCAATACGGTGGATCGCTAAATCCGCCCCTTTGTATTCGTCTTCTTGCGATAAACGTAAACCCGCGATTTGTTTCACGCCACCGTAAACTATGACACCTCCGACAATAGCAATAGCAATACCTAAACCAGTACCGATCAGTTGCGATACCAATGATACCCCGCCTAAACCACCAAGCGCTTCAGTACCAAAGATACCTGCTGCAATTGCACCCCACGCGCCACATACGCCATGTAATGGCCAGACACCAAGGACATCATCTACTTTACTCTTGTTTTGCATCACGGTGAACAACCACACAAACAGCAAACCCGCAATCCCGCCGACTACCAATGAACCAATTGGATGCATGATATCAGAGCCTGCACACACTGCTACTAAGCCAGCTAGTGGACCATTGTGAATGAAACCTGGGTCATTTTTACCAAACCACATTGCCGTTAAAATACCACCAACCATTGCCATTAGTGAATTCATTGCTACCAAGCCACTAATACCATCAACAGTTTGTGCTGACATAACGTTAAAACCAAACCAACCAATACTTAAGATCCACGCCCCTAATGCCAAGAATGGAATATTAGACGGCGCGAACGCATTGAGCTTGCCGTTTTTATAACGTCCTTCGCGAGAACCTAGTAATACCACGGCGACTAACGCTAACCAACCACCCATACCGTGTACGACGATTGAACCGGCAAAGTCATGAAAACCGGCACCAAAAGACGCTTCTAACCAAGCTTGAAAGCCATAATTACCGTTCCAAATGATACCTTCAAAGAACGGATACACCACACCAACAATTAATCCTGAAGCAATTAAAAATGGATAAAATCTAGCACGTTCCGCAATACCACCTGACACAATCGCGGGAATTGCTGCCGCAAACGTCATTAAGAAAAAGAACTTTACGAGTTCATAACCGTTATTTTCACTCAACGTTGCTGCGCTAGCAAAGAAGGTCGTATCATATGCAATTAAATAACCAATGAAAAAATAACATAAACATGACACTGCAAAATCGGTCATGATCTTGATGAGCGCGTTGACTTGGTTTTTATGACGAACCGTACCCACTTCTAAAAAAGCAAAACCCGCATGCATGGCAAAAACCATGATTGCACCAAGTAAAATGAAAAGCGTATTGGTACCTTGTAATAAAGTTTCAACCGCACTATTAACTGGATCCATAATTATATCTCTTTGTGTGTATCAAATTTGGTGACATGATCGCTATTATTGTTGTGCTATGATATCTGTTTGAGCTATTGATTGATGCAAAATGATGCGCAATCATATTAAATGGTGCTGTTTGTCAGCATCAAAAGTGTGCAGTTCAAGGTCAGACTCAGGGCGACACGTCGGTGGTTAGCGCAATTCATTGCGCGGACTTACTACTAAACATATCGATTTATGCAATAAATATTCCACTAAAATTAAACACTTAACAAATTGATAAATAACATTTTTTTAAATAATCTGGAACTTGCACTATAATCAGTGCACCATTATAGTGAAAATCGCACCGTTAATTATATACTTTTACACCGTTCGCACTAAATTAGGGAGCTAACTTTGCACCAAACCATTGCTTTTTTGACGACAGATAATCTTGATAATTTTTTCGTATGGGATAATTTATTGATTGCGCCTTTTGCGCGAAGAGGGGTAATAGTTGAAACAATTTCTTGGCATGCAAAAAATGTAGATTGGTCACGCTTCAATGCTGTCATCGTGCGCAGCACTTGGGATTATCAAGATGACGCCGTATCCTTTATGGCTAAGCTTGCTGAGATAGAAAAAAGTGGCACAAGTTTACTCAATCCTCTGACGTTAATGCAATGGAATGTATCCAAAGATTATTTACAAACACTGGAACAACAGGGTGTTGAAATCATTCCTTCACAGTTTTTTCAACGGGCTGACACCGCATTAATACAGTCACATTTTGTTCACTTTGAAACCGATGAATTGATCATTAAACCTTTAATATCTGCTAATTCGGATAACACATTTAGGTTAACCCCAACAGCATTAGCTGACCAATCCGACGACTTAAATATGATTTTCAAATCCACGCCATGTGTTATCCAACCATTTTTAAGCAGTGTGGTCGATGAAGGTGAGTACTCACTATTTTACTTTAATGGGCAATACAGTCATACCATCAAAAAAGTCCCTAAGCAGGGGGATTTTCGAGTTCAAGAAGAACATGGTGGGCAATTACATACTGTGCAGCCTGATGCTGCATTACTGGATACCGCAGCGCACGTCCTAAATCAATTACCTGAATTATCACTGTACGCGCGCATTGATTTATTACGCAGTACATCAACGACACCCCACACATGGCAGTTAATGGAAGTAGAGTTAATTGAACCGTCATTGTACTTTAATATGGATGAAGATTCGCCTGAACGCTTTGTCCAGGCGACTTTAGATTATTTGCAGCTTAACGCTGTTTGACATAGCTAGGCTTATTGACGTTTTTTTCAACCGTTGGTCGTTTAGGTGCTTGTCGCGTTTCTTGCTGAGAGGGTTGCCCCGAGCTTTGGCTAGTCTCCTGTCGCGAAGATCCTCTGACAGGCTGTCGTGTTGATTGACTAACTACGTTACGATTTTTCACACGTGTAGGCTGTTTTGGAGCTTGTTTAACCGGTTCGCTATACGTTTGTCGAACGGGTGATTTGACCGGTTGACTGCTCGTACGGTTGGTAGGACGGTTGGTCGCACGGTTAGTATTCTGGTTAATCGCCTGGTTCGATCGCGTTGCACTTTGTTTAATCGGCACTCGTTTAGTAAACTGGCTGCTGGCAGACCGGTCTTTAATTTTCGGTCGCTGCTTTGTTTGTTGCTGTTGTATATTGTTTACTTTAATGTGGCTCTGACCCCAATTTTCTTGACGATGTACGTTATGGCTGTAATGCGATGTTTGTAAACGTCTAGAAAAAATCTGGTGACGCGTTTTAATGTCATAACGATCACGCCAATAATTATGTCTAACATAACGGAACGGATTCCAACTAATCGCTATATTTCCCGTCGAGATATGCACGCCGACACGCGGTCCGTAATTATTATAACGTTGTGGATAAGGCGTTAGATAATTGTAATGCCATAAACGCGGCTGATAACTATGCCACCATGATCCATACACTAAAACAGGATTATAGGTAGGCAGATAAATGATTTCAGGTTGCGCTGATTCAATATATATCTTGGTCTCTTTTTCGATGACCTTTACATATTCATCTGACTGCAAGTTACCATTTCGCTGAGCTTGTTCTCGAAAATAACTCAAGCGCTGTGCCACTAAGTCATACTCTTGCTCAACCACATCCCCAAGATATTCTAAATATTCGAGATCTTCGGTCAAATTTGTGATCACATCGGCAAAAGGTAGCAAAGCAATAACACTCGCATCCCACGGTTTCCCTTGTGCAAGTTGGAGTAGTTCGTCCACTTCAAGCGTTGGGTTTTCATCAATAAACGCTCGCGCTTGAATTAAATCGACAGGTTGAGTAACAGCAGCAAAAATATGCTCTAACAACGAATCTGGGTATAACGCAATCGGTGCTAAGGCACTATCTAGCATCGCAATAGCAGCGTCTTGCTCTACAGCCTGATAGGTTGTCGTAGTCGTGGTAATCGTCTGACTAGGTTGGCTTTTAATGTAGCCATAGCGCACGGGATCTTTCGTTTGAGAATGCGCGACGACACAGCCTGATAGACTAATCGCAGAGAGTCCAATGATAAGCATAGCTAACTTTGTCGAACACGAGCGGGATGATGGGGTTGGTGTATTTAACAACATACTCCCTCCTTAGGGAACGTTAACGATAATATTAATATAGTTGAAATCAACTTAACGTTAACTGAATGTTTTTTAAACAGAGCCTGAACGAGTGTTTATTTAAATAAATGTGGGTCAAACTCATGACCGAGCTTCTCAGTCTTGGTCTGTAGGTATTTTTTGTTGTCTTTTGTCATACCATGATCAATCGGTTGACGCCTAACCACCTCAATCCCCAAATTAGTTAACGCATTGACCTTTTTAGGGTTATTAGTCATCAATGAGACTTTTTTGATACCTAAATGCGCTAGCATAAATTTGCAAATGTCATATTCACGTAAATCCGCATCAAAACCTAAATGCTCATTTGCTTCAACCGTATCAAGCCCCGTATCTTGCAGTGCGTATGCCTTGATTTTATTCAATAAACCAATACCTCGCCCTTCTTGACGAAGGTACAACAGCACACCAGCGCCTTGCTCAACAATATTGGCCAATGCTTTTTCTAATTGAAAACCACAATCACAACGAGTCGAAAAAAGTGCATCACCGGTAAGGCATTCAGAATGCACACGGATATGTACTGTGTCATCTATCGACCACTCGCCATAGCTTAATGCAACATGTTCTTGTTGATTACGCGTATCCACAAAACCATGGATCGTAAAATCACCAAAACGTGTGGGCAACTTAGCTTGGCTTACAAATTCAAACATCGAAACAGGCATCTAGACTAATTCTCACTATGACTCATTTTTTAACAGGCACTCACTAACTTCAGCAAGCATTCACGTATCTAATTTTAAATTATTTTAACGGATAACACGTGCATTGGCACGTGTTATTGTTAGCATTTCTAATTGTGGCAGCCCTTATGACGAACAAGATAGCGCAATGCCTTTATCGGTTGCCAAGGGCGCTGCAGCAAATTGGTCAATCTTACTTGCTTCGTTAAACGGATCAGATAACGCTGATAAATAAGCATGAAATAACGAGTAATCACCCTCTTCTGCCGCCGCTATCACCGCTTGAGCATGATGATTACGCAGTACTGTATGAGGATTAGTTTGGGTCATATTTGCTTGCATAGTCGAAAAGGCCACAGCTTGCGCCTCTGCTTCAGCTTGATAAGCGGCAAGCCATTGGTCAAACAATTCAATATCCAGATGATGATCACGCAACTGAGCCATTTCAGCCCAATCAGCATGCCCACATAACTGCCGAAAATTATTATGATAGTCTCGACCGGCTCCCGTTGCTACCTGCACTGAAGTATCTTCGTCGGGTGTCTGGTTAGCTTCAACGGCTTGTGCACTTTGTAAGAGTCGCATAAACAACGCCATCATTTCTAGCGCAGTATCGGTCACTTCGGTTAAACCAAAACGTTTAATCATCAACTCATGATAATGGGTAACTAGCGTTGACTCATATTGATCAAGTACTGACGTAATGTCCTCAATACTGGCAAAGGGGCGAAACGCTTGGGCGAGTGCATTTAGATCCCACAAACCAATACTTGGTTGCTGTGAAAAACGATACCGACCTTGATGATCCGATTTATTACAGATGTAGTGCGGTTCAAAATCATCAAAAAACGCATACGGCCCATAATCAAAGGTAATCCCGTGGATTGACATATTATCGGTATTCATTACCCCATGATTAAAGCCATACACTTGCCATTTTGCAATTAACGTGGCGGTATTTTTGACGATACTTGTAAACATAGTCAAATGTGGATTATCGGTTTGTAATGCCTCAGGGAAATGCTCGGTTAACGCATATTGCATCAATCGATCGAGTTTGTCGGGTGCGACTTGCGGATCAGAGCCGGCTTCTCGGTCATGATAAAAATATTCAAAGTGCCCAAAACGTAAATGGCTGGGTGCTGTGCGGATCATCAACGCGGCTTTTTCGAGTGTTTCTCGATATACCGGCTCATTTGAACTGATTAAACACAACGCCCGTGACGTAGGAATATTTAAATGATGCAGTGCCTCACTCGCTAGATATTCACGGATAGTTGAACGTAATACCGCACGCCCATCAGCATGGCGAGAATATGGCGTGGGACCAGCCCCTTTTAAATGAAGATCATGCCGTGAACCATCGAGCGCTTCAACTTCGGTTAATAACACACCTCGCCCATCACCGAGTTGCGGGTTCCATTGACCAAATTGATGACCGCCGTATTTTTGTGCGACACTATGTTGAGTTAAAATTGAATCTCGATTAAATAACAATCCCATGAACGCATCATTATCATGCCATGCTTTGGGTAAGCCGAGCGCATCCCAAAGCTCATGATTGATCACTTGTAACTGAGGTTGATATACCGGCGTGGGCTTAATCGGCGTGACCAAATCTGATAATTCATCAGCATAGGTGTGTAACAACCTCGGTTGGCTCATGATTTTTCCTTAAAAATAATATGGTTATAATTCTCTATGCTTTTATAGAGTTACGTTGCTTATACGACACAACTACAATAAATGTTTAAACCTTTTGGGCATGTTAATAGTATTAATAATCACTTATAAAAGGAACCAACATGCCTATTTTACATCATTTAAATCATTCTCGCTCTCAGCGCATTTTATGGTTATTTACAGAACTCGGTTTAGATTATGACGTTCAAGCACACTTTCGTGATGCCAACACAGGGCTTGCGCCAAACTCTCTTAAAGCCGTATTTGATTTAGGTCGCTCACCGGTCGTTGCTTTGGACGATGAAGCACATACGATTTTAGGTGAATCAGGCGCCATTGTTGAATACTTTGCGCAAACAAATCCTCAAGCGCAACTTACCGTCAAACCAATCGAACCATTATTTTCTCAATATTTATATTGGTTACACTTTGCTGAAGGTACCATGATGCCTCCATTGATTGCTAATTTAGTATTGGGCAAAGCGAAAGCAAAAAAGAAACCATTTTTAGTCAAAGCAATTGCGGATAAAGTGATAGACGCAATATTAAATGCCTATTATGCCCCCAATAATGAACAAAATATTGCTCATGTTGAAACACATCTAGCGCAACAAGCACATATCGGGTCTGATTTTTTTGTGGGTGATCGACTGACTGCAGTGGACTTTATGATGTTGTTTCCACTTGAAGCCATGGTGGCTAGTAAACCGGGTAGCATGCCAACTCACATCGTCGCTTATGTCAATCGGATGCAACAAAGACCCGCTTACCAGCAAGCTATACGGGAAGGCGGAGAATATAATTTTGGTCCAAAAAATGCTGCATAAATAACCTTATTGTGACATGACATGCTGAGTGATCACGTTGATAAACTGGTCACCATAGCGCTCCAACTTGACTTGTCCGACTCCTGAGACAAACAGAAAATCACTTGGCTCCATTGGCAGATTTTGTGCCATATCCACCAAACTTGCATCTGAGAATATCACGTATGGCGGTTTGCCCATTTCATCAGCTAAACGTTTACGTAGGTTTTTCAGTTTAGCAAATAACTCTTTATCATAGCTAACTTGTGGCGTACCAGCGGCCTTCTTGGTACTCGTACTCAAACGCGGCACGGCTAATGTCAAGGGTACGTCACCACGTAAAATTCCTTTCGCTGCGTCGGTTAAACGCAAGACCGCATAATTAGTGATATCAATGAATACATAGCCTTTGTGGATCAGCTGATTGATGATATTCACCCAATACTCATCCGCCTGACTCTTACCTATACCAAACGTCGACAACTTGTCATGTCCTTGTTCAATAATACGTTGTGGTCGGCGACCTTTGAGCACATCCACGACTTGATTGGTTGTGCCGATTTGACGCATCCGATAAATACAAGACAAGACTTTCTGTGCGACCATCAGCCCATCAAAATGTTGCGGCGGGTCTAAGCAGACATCACAGTTACCACATTGCGTTTGACTTAACTCAGAAAAATAATTGAGTAACACTTGACGGCGACAGGTTTGTGCGTCACCAAAGCGCTCCATCGCTTCAAATTTTTCTAATTCAACGTCGATACGATGACTTTCTGATGTTTCAATCCACTGCTTGATACGTGCCGCATCTTTTTCATCAAATAACAATAATGCCTCTGACGCTAGACCATCTCGCCCTGCTCGTCCCGTCTCCTGGTAGTAGGCTTCGATACTGCGCGGTAAATCATGATGTATCACATAACGGACGTTGGATTTATTAATACCCATGCCAAATGCCACTGTCGCAACCATGATATCAAGATTATCATTTTGAAAATCGCGTTGTGCTTGAGCCCGCTCAGTTTGTGACAAACCAGCATGATACGCTCCACATTTAAACCCTTTCGCAAAGAGTTTATTGCGCACTTCATCCACTTTGTTACGAGACGAACAATAAATGATGCCATTGCCTTCATGCGCATGAATAAAGCGAATGATTTGATCAATGGGTTTAAATTTAGGGATCACCGTATAGCGAATATTAGGGCGATCAAAGCTAGCCAAATGCACATGTGGTTCACGCAAATTAAGCTGTTCTTGGATATCTTGGCGCGTTGCAACATCAGCTGTCGCCGTTAACGCCATAATTGGAATATACGGAAATATCTCACGTAATCTGCCAAGATGTCGATAGTCTTGACGGAAGTCATGACCCCAATGTGATACACAATGCGCTTCATCGACGGCTATAAGACTAATGTTTAATTCGTGTAAGCGCTCAACAAAATGCCCTTGTAAAATACGCTCTGGAGCCACAAATAAGATATCTGTCACCCCTTGATGCAAACGCTGATATACCTGTGATATTTGATCTGAATCAAGTTGCGAGCTGATTAAATCTGCTTTAATCCCTACTGCTAGACATTGTTCCATTTGGTCTTGCATCAACGAAATTAACGGAGATACAACGATGGTTAACCCCTCGTTGATTACGGCAGGGACTTGGTAGCATAGGGATTTGCCACCGCCAGTAGGCATGAGGACCAAACAATCTTGTTTGGCTAATGACGCCTCAATCACAGCTTGTTGACCAGGACGAAACGCATCATAGCCAAACGTCTGCTTTAAAGTAGAATGTAAAATATCAGCGGTCATAGGGGCTCATCGGTAGCGAAGGTGACAATAACAGGCGTATAAATAAATAAGTGCAATTATATCAGGTATCGACCGGTATATTTTGTAATATATAACACATTTTCGTCATTCTCTTAGACAACTCTGTCACTAAGAAATATTCCTATATACTTTTGCCTATATACTAGACAAAATGATAAAAAAATTTAAATACAAATGGATTGTAGTAGCAATGGATTATTCAATTAAGCATGTTTCACTGACCGTCAATGACAGACATAATGGTCTTGCAATGTCTGACACTATTATTACTTTTGATTTACACATCAACGGTAAGGTTTACTTCGGCGTACGCTTGTGGGCTAACCGTATTTTTGAAAATAAAATCCACCTCACCCTCATGGGTCACCCAGAATTAGATACCTATCTAAAATCAATAAAACGTAACTTATCACGTCAGCTCGTTAATGAACTGCGCTCTTGTGTCGATTTCATCCGTTTAGCTGATGACTATTTTTGTCATCATGTAGTCGGTCAAACCGAGTTTCAACCTAGCCAAATGGTCATAGAACTTTAATAACTAATCGTTGCTTGTCTGGATAGGATAATACACAATTGCACCTTCGTTTTTTAAGGCGCTACTGACTGTGCATTCAACTTCTGACAAACCTGCTGATTCATCCTTATCCCCTACTCAGGCAGGAATGATTTTTGCTGTGTGCGCTTATACCATATGGGGCGTCGCACCGATTTATTTTAAGCAGTTATTACACGTCAGTCCGACTGAAATATTAATGCATCGGATCATTTGGTCTGCAGTAGTATTAACGGGTCTAATTATTGGTTTAAAACAAATAGGTAAAGTCAGGTCCGCTTTGGTTGACAAAAAGGTTATGGGCCTGCTCGCTACCGCGGGGTTACTACTCGGGTGTAATTGGTGGTTATTTATTTGGGCGATTAATAATAATCATCTGTTAGAAGCAAGTTTAGGTTACTACATTAATCCGCTATTTAACGTGTTATTTGGCTTTGTATTTTTAGGTGAACGCTTTCGTAAGCTGCAAAAAATCGCAGTTGGAATGGCTTTTACTGGTGTCGCCATCTTAATTATTTCCTTTGGAGCAATTCCTTATATTGCATTAACTTTGGCGTTAAGCTTCAGTTTATATGGCTTATTGCGCAAACAGGTTAAGGTTGATTCTATCCCGGGTCTGCTTATTGAAACGTGTATGATGCTTCCGCTAGCCATTGGCTATTGGTGCTGGATAGACTCACCTACCTCGAATTTTGCTGAAAACCCCTTATCAACTAATGTGTTATTTGTACTGGCTGGAATAGTCACCACTGCGCCATTACTGTGCTTTACTGCCGCAGCAAAACGCTTGTTATATTCGACGTTAGGGTTTTTTCAGTATATTGGTCCGAGCATCATGTTTGTGCTCGCTGTCGTTGTTTACAACGAGCCGTTTAACATCGAACGAATCATCATGTTTGGGTTTGTATGGGCAGGGTTAGCCGTTTTTACGTTTGATGCATTACGCCAATATCGACGAACACGCTAGTACCTAATGGCGCTAGCAAGGCGTTAATTTGGCGTAAGCCAATACCAACCACTTAGCACCAAAATCATCAAAATTAACTTGAACCCGAGCGCTGTCTCCAGAACCTTCATAGTTTAAGACGGTGCCATCACCAAATTTGTTGTGACTTACTCGCATTCCTAATGAAAAACCACTTTCGCTAAATGCTTCGTGTGAGGCACTTGAACTAAAACGATTGTGCATAGGTTGCGCCACATTTTGGCGTAAGCGGATCTCTTCTATGCATTCTTTGGGAATTTCTCGAATAAAACGACTCGCCGTATGGAATTTATCTTGACCATACACGCGGCGTGTTTCAGCATGCGTAATATATAATTTTTGCATCGCACGGGTCATACCTACATAACATAAACGGCGCTCTTCTTCTAAACGTCCAGGCTCATCATTTGTCATGGCGCTAGGGAACATCCCTTCTTCAACACCAGCTAAAAATACCAAAGAAAACTCTAGTCCCTTCGCCGAGTGAATAGTCATCATTTGTACTGCATCTTGATGCTTTTCAGCCTGACCTTCTCCCGCTTCTAAGGAAGCATGGGCTAAGAATGCCGACAACGGCGACATATCATCAGCTTCAAGGGGCACTTCAAACTGTTTACATGCCGTGACGAGTTCTTCTAAGTTTTCAACACGGGCTTGGGCTTTTTCGCCTTTTTCAGTCTGATACATAGCAAACAAACCCGATGCCTTAATCGCATGATCCGCTTGCTTGTCTAACGTCAAAGTCTTGATGTCATTACTCATGTTCATGATCAAATCCACAAATCCTTGTAACGCATTTCCCGCTCGACCGGATAAACGTTTTTCTTGGAGCATCATTATAGCGGTTTGCCACATGGACTGTTCGGTTGAGCGAGCTAACTCACGGATCTGAGATAGGGTTTTATCCCCCATTCCACGCGTGGGTGTATTAACCACACGTTCAAACGCCGCATCATCCAACGGATGGTTAATCATGCGTAAATACGCAAGCGCATCTTTGATTTCTTGGCGTTCAAAAAAGCGTAACCCTCCATAAATACGGTATGGGATCGCTTCTTGTAATAAGGCTTCTTCGAGTACTCGAGACTGGGCGTTATTACGGTATAAAATGGCACAATCAGACAAGGCATTACCTTCATCCATCCATTCTTTTATCCGCGCCACAATAAATCGAGCTTCATCTAGTTCGTTAAACCCTGCATAAAGTTTAATTTTCTCGCCATCTTCGTCTTCAGTCCATAACTCCTTGCCTAAACGACCGGCATTGTTGTCAATCACAGCATTGGCGGCTTTTAGAATATGCCCTGTAGAGCGATAATTTTGCTCTAAGCGAACGGTGTCTGCACTGGGAAAGTCTTTCAAAAAATGCGAAATATTTTCAACATTCGCACCACGCCAGCCATAAATAGATTGATCATCATCACCAACAATCATCATGTTATTCTCAGGACATGCTAATAAGCGCAGCCATGCGTATTGAATATTGTTGGTATCTTGAAATTCGTCTACCAAAATCGTGCGAAAACGTTGCTGGTAATGTTGTTTCAGACGCGGGTTATCACGCCATAACTCATAAGCTCGAAGTAACAACTCCGCAAAGTCGATGAGTCCTGAACGATCACAGGTTTGTTGATATGCTTGATAAATATCTCGCATTTTTTGTTGATTCGCATCACCAAATGTATCGATGTCTTTAGGACGTAAGCCTTCGTCTTTGTTGCCGTTGATATACCATTGTAACTGCTTGGCTGGCCAATCTTTTTCGTCTAAATTCATGGATTTGATAATGCGCTTGATCAAACGATGCTGATCATCCGAATCTAAAATAGTGAAATTTTCAGGTAACTTCGCTTCTGCATAATGCGCACGTAATAGTCGATGCGCCAAACCATGAAAGGTACCAATCCACATATGATGCAAAGATTGACCCTTCAGATGTTCAATACGCCCACGCATTTCGCGCGCAGCTTTGTTGGTAAACGTGACGGCTAATATTGAAAAAGGTGATAAATTCTCGACTTCCATGAGCCACGCAATACGATGCACCAAGACTCGTGTTTTACCACTGCCGGCGCCTGCAAGAATGAGCAAATCTTGGGCTGGGGCGGCAACTGCTTGGCGTTGCTTGTCATTTAACCCATCAAGTAATCGAGAAACATCCATCTATTGGCCTTTTGTGGTCTTTGGCTTAAAGCAGCCAGTATAGCGAAAAACTGTGGTTTTATACAGTGCTTTTATAACGACTGTTATTTAGCCCAGTGTAACAGATCAGCAAAGTGAGATAACTGCACATCAGGCAAGCATCGAGTCGGCTCTTGACGGATCAGCATTGGGCGATCAGCAGCATACCATGCCGACTTGTAACCATTTTGATAAGCACCTAGCACGTCATTATAAAGATTATCACCGACGTGTAATATTTCATTGGTGGGTAAATCAAGGGCACGCTGTGCTTTGACGAACATATCCGCATGGGGTTTGGCACGATTATCAATATTCGCATGATAAACATAACTAAAGTATCCCCCCAACCCAATGGCATTCACGTCGACATTGCCATTGGTAATCGCAACCAGAGGCATAGACTCGGCTAATTGTTCTAATACCTGACAGTATTCAATGGCAACGGTAAAATTACTGCGCTGTTGATAAAAATACGTAAAACAATCTAACGCTGCTGCCTCTAATTCTTCGCCAGTATAGCCGCTTGCAGCCAAGCCTAAGCGCAAGGTCGCCAATCGTAACATACCCATGTCATATTGGATGTGAGGCTCGATCGTTAATGCTTGGCGTTTGCAAGCTATCCAATCGTGTTTGCTCAATTGTGCAGCCGCCGGATAATGTGACGCGATATGATCCATTAGTGCATATTCAGCTTGATAAATATACGGCATGTTGTCGTATAACGTATCATCTAAATCAAATGTCATCGCACTGATATGGGTGACTGGTCGGTAAAATATCATTTTTTAGCCCTTGGATGCGCGTTATCATACACGCCAGCTAGATGTTGAAAATCAAGGTGAGTATACACTTGTGTGGTCGCTAAATTAGCATGACCCAATAGCTCTTGCACTGCACGTAAATCACCGCTTGATTCTAATACGTGTGTTGCAAAGGAATGGCGCAGTTTATGCGGAGAAATATGCGTTTCAATGCCTTGTTTTACGCCAAGTTGCTCTAACCGTTTAGCCACTTGGCGATTACCTAAACGCCCGCCACGCTGTGATAAAAACAACGCAGTCTCTGTGCAATTTGCAGGAGTAATAAACTCCACTCGCCAGTTTAGCCATGCATTCACTGCATCCCATGCATGTTGCCCAATGGGGATCCGTCGTTGTTTTCCGCCTTTACCGTTGACGTTAAGAATATGATCATCAAGCACATCTAAGCAATTGAGTCCGGTGACTTCAGATAAGCGTAAACCACAACCATAGACTAGCTCAAACATCGCTTTATCACGGGCTTCATGCACCGATTCAGGAGTAAAGGTCAGTAGCCCTTCAAGTTGTTCAACATGTAAATGTTTAGGTAGCGGTTTGCCCATTTTAGGCGCGTTAACTGATTCCGCAGGGTTTTGCTGCAAGACACCCTGCTCTACTAAAAATGTACAAAACTGACGTAATGCGCTTAAACGTAATGCTATACTGCGTGCGCTTAACCCGCTCTGCTTAGATAGGGAGACAATTCGCTTTATTTGTTCAACACTCAAATTCTGCCAAGTATGCAAGGTCAGTAAGTCTTTACTGACTAAAATATGAGAGAGGTAAGCTTGTTGGGTATGTATAGAGTATTGGCGTTCAACTTTGAGCATTTGGGCAAATGCAAATACCCACTCATCATCATGGATGGTGGTTGAGTGGGCCGGCGCAGTCATTAGCTTACTACGACTCAGGACGGACAAGGATCCGAGCGAGCACTTGCTCTAATAATTGCTTGAGTTGCAATAAAAATAACGTGTCCATTTCTGGATGAAAATGCGTCGCAGAATCACTGCCTACCGCAAACAAACCGAATGCCGGTTTATCACCAATTAACATCAATGCACACGACTCAACCGAGACATCATTAAAGATTTGTTTGGTTTCGTTTTGGGATAGACGCCCAAAAAAGAAATCTGAGTGCTTAAAGCGTTTAT
>Ga0209771_1001082_pt1 | contig 17759 bp, 19 predicted proteins | sample SaaInl59LU_5_DNA_FD_184639 | JGI IMG/M metagenome (GOLD analysis project Ga0209771, IMG submission 184639) | Marine microbial communities from expanding oxygen minimum zones in the Saanich Inlet - ESP_59LU_5_DNA (SPAdes) (version 2) | ecosystem: Environmental > Aquatic > Marine > Intertidal zone... | reverse complement strand
AACTAATTCATAAGAAAAACCGACCGATGAGCGTGTAACGCGAGTCGATAGGCTTGGTTCGTGATTCGATGCTCGTGGTCCGCGGTTAGTGGACATAGTGAGCGTGAATTTGGAGTGTGTGCCAGAAACAGGGGGGTGTGTGCCAGGTGCGTGCCACAATGTGTGCCAGAATTGAAACAGTAAAAAGTGAGCAGCCATGCGGCTTTCAGAGATGTGTGCCATGTGTGCCACTAATTTCAAATTAAAGTTCGATTTAGAAAATAAAATGGGTATATCGATTAGATGTGTAAACGAACTTAAAAATGCTGGCACACATGGCACACATGGCACACATTTAGTTAAGTCATTGATATACAACGATATATTGTGTGCCAGAAACGAGAATATTCCTGGCACACATTTTTCAAAGCTGGCACACACCCTCACAGGCGGCGAGCCACAGCATCGTGAGCCATGAACCGTGATTCGCGGTCCGCGTACCCTGCTCGTTGGAAATAGGCATACCACCATTGATACGTAAACTTTTTCATGGGCTTTCTCCGTTCGTTATTAGTGTAGATGTCATAAAAAAACCCGATGCGCGAAGAGCGGATCGGGTTTCGTGGAGCGTGATTCGTGGTTCGTGGTCAGTGCGACCAGGGTGGTTGATCAGTTGTTGGGCTGTACTCTTGCCAACCTGCGAGGCTGACCTTGCCACCTTTCTGCATGATGGCCTTGGCTACCTGCATGGCAGCGTTGCGTGAGTCCACTCTGAAGAACCATCGCTGGTTCTTCTTGCTCGTGCCGATGATGATTGTCTTGTCGTTGCTCGGCGAACAGATGTTCTTGAAAGTTACTGTCTTCATGATGATGCTCCTTCGGTGGTGGTTGGCAGGATGTCTGGGTCAACGATGTCCTCGACTATGTAAGCGGCTAGGGCTATTGTTGCTAGGTCTAACCAGTTCTCCTTGATAAAGGCAGTGGCCTTGGTTAGCTTGTCTTTGTTGGCGTATGCGCTGGCTGCGAGCATTGCTCTTTGCTTGAAGTTCATGTTTATTTCTCCTCTGTACAAACACGTTGGTGTGCTTGTTTCACCTGCGAATCCGACCGGTTTCGACGTAGGAGAAAACGCATAGGGGTCCCTGGGCGCGGTTCGTGATCAAGGTTCCATGACTACGATCCGGGGTTGGGGGTGGTCTAGACTGCGAGGGGGGAGATAGTCGATGAGGGATATAAAAAGGCTTTTTTATATTTTTTTTTATAAAATTTTTTTACAAAACAATTAGTTGTGCTACTATCCTGACCCATGACTGGAACTACTAGAAAGTGTCGGTGTTGCAAAGTTACCCAGGACAGTGCCGAATTTGCTTCGAAACATATCTGCTCTGCTTGCAAGATCGCCCAAGCCCAAACGCGAATCTCCGAGTCGTATAAGAGCTATTTAAAGAACCTGCACTCTCAAAGTAAATCTGGCAACAGCAAAGGGGCAGCCCACCGCGGCCTTAGTTGGTCGATAGAGCTAGAGCACCTGTTAGAGCTGTGGGATAAGCAAAATGGGCGGTGCGCAGTGTCGGGCGTTATTCTTACGCACCATAAAGACGGTACAGGTAAAAAAGAATACAATGCCTCTATCGATCGGGTATCTCCCGACAAGGGCTACACCCCCGAAAATACCCAATTGGTCTGTTACCGCGTAAATATCATGAAACACACCCTATCAGAAGACATGTTTTACTGGTGGGTCAAGACTATTGCTGATTTCTCTTGTGATTAATTATTAGTAAAGCTAATATACGCTATGGTTGACATAGAAGTATTAGCAATCGAAGGCCTCGACGCCGCCATTATCGGTTCAACGATCCGTAATGGCCGCGAGGTGCTTGCGTACAACTATGATAAAGCCGTTGACCTCATTATAGCGGCAGGCCACTCCGAGGAGTACGCCGAAGAATGGATAGCAGAAGTGTCGTCAAAAGAATTTGACGGGGCTCCTGCTTTTATATACGTAGATAACAACCAAGAGTTCTATGGACCAAGCAGCCCAGCTGGAACAACCGTCCACTGACTTAGTCAGCGCGCGCACCGAATTCCAATCGCATATGCCGTACATGGGCATAAGCCGTGGTTCGTTAACCATGCAGCAGGAAAAGTTGGTCATGCTCATGGTTTCCGGTATGAGTACAGCAGCCGCGGGTCGTGGTGCGGGGTACTCTTGCCAGCAGGCCGCCTACGCTGCCGCCAAACTCCCCGATGTACAAAAAGCCCTCGAGTACTACCGCGAAGAGATGCGTGAAACTGTAAAGTTCACGGCTCAGAACGCGCACATGATGTATATGGAGGCTTATAACGCCTCTGCCAACGCCACTGAGATGAAGAACACCACTGATTCTCTAGTCAAGCTGCACGGTTTAGGCGTCCCCGATACCGCCCCCCAGGTAAACATCAACATTAACGGCACCAAGCAGCTCGAGCGCATGACTGACGAAGACCTATTAAAGATCGCAGGTAAAGACCTCCACTACCTCGAACCTAAAGGCGACTAGTATGAAATGTTGGCAGTGCAGATCCCCGCTGATTTGGGGGGGCGACCAGGATTGTGATGACGATGAAGAGTTCCTTATTGTCTCTAACTTCAGTTGTTCTAACTGTAAAGCGTTCGTTTTGTTCTACACGCCCAGAGAGATAGATGACTGAAGTAAAAAAGGTCGAATGCATACGCTGTAAAGCGTCGCACCCCGAGACGCTTTACTCGGGGGACGATCGACTCTGCGTGTATTGCAAAGCGCAGATCGCGGAGCAAGGACCGTTACCCACGGTTCCCGAACCGGAACCCACGAAGGAAGAGACACTAGAGGAGAAGGCGCGCGCGGAACTCGCTCTACGGTTCTTGACGCGTAAACGGCTCCTACCGTTCGTGGAGCGGTTTAACCCTGACTATTCAGCGGGATGGGTACACAAAGATATATGTAAACGGCTTGAGGAGTTCTCAAGAGATGTCACTGAAAAGAAGTCTCCAAGACTTATGCTATTCATGCCGCCTCGACACGGTAAAAGTACGCTTGCGTCAGTGGCGTTCCCAGCTTGGCACCTTGGGCGAAACCCCGAGCACGAGTTTATCAGCTGTTCTTACTCGGGCTCTCTTGCTATGGGATTCTCGCGCAAAGTCCGCGGCCTCCTACGTGAAGAAGGCTATAAGTCAGCATTCAAAACCCGCCTTGACCCACATTCTCAGTCTGCTGAAGCTTGGCTTACTACTGCTGGCGGGGGTTATGTTGCTGCCGGTGTTGGTGGGGGTATTACTGGTAAGGGCGCTCATATCCTTGTCATTGATGATCCGGTAAAGAACCGTGACGACGCGGAATCATCGAACGCGCGCGACAGCGCCTGGGACTGGTATACGTCAACGGCGTACACGCGTCTTGCGCCTGGTGGCGGTGTGCTGGTTATCCTCACTCGTTGGCACGACGATGATCTTGCGGGACGCTTACTTAAAGCTGCAGCAGACAACGGCGAACAGTGGGAGGTTGTCAACTACCCCGCCAGAGCAGAGGTCGATGAGCCCTTCAGAAAGCGCGGCGAAGCGCTCCACCGAGAGCGATACGACGAAGAAGCCTTAAAAAGAATTGAGAAAGCGGTTGGCCCTAGAGACTGGTCAGCGCTGTACCAGCAGAACCCTGTCGCGGACGACGGTGAGTACTTCACGCGGGACATGATCAACTACTACGACCGTGATGAGATTGACCACGACCGTATGCGCTTCTACTGCGCGTGGGACTTGGCTATCGGCAAGAACGATCGCAATGACTACACCGTAGGCATGGTCATAGGTGTAGATGAGCAGGATTGCCTGTACGTGGTCGACGTTGTACGGGGCAGGTTCAACGGGTTTGAGTTGGTAGAGCAGATACTTGATCTCTACGAGGTCTGGAAGCCGTCGATCATAGGTATTGAGAAAGGACACATTGAGATGGCCCTTGGGCCGTTCCTCGAGAAGCGTGTACGCGAGCGCGGGTTGTACGAAGCGTATTTTAAAGATCTAAAGACTGGCCGCAGGGACAAGGAGGCGCGGGCCAGAGCAATCCAAGGCAGGATGCAACAGGGCATGGTCTTCATGCCAAAGGACGAAGAATTTACTGGCCCACTGGTAGCAGAGCTGTTGCGCTTTCCGAACGGGGTACACGATGACCAGGTAGACGCTTTGGCTTGGATAGGCCTCATGATGACGGAGTTCAGTACCTTTATCGAACGCGTCGAGCATGTACCTAGCTGGAGAGACCGACTACCGGGCCTTTTCAAAGGCGAACGCACTAAATCAGCTATGAGCGCATAACGATGAAATCAACAAAGCTAAATCCAGCTAAAGAAGAAGAGATCACACGCACCCAATGGGCACGCTATGAACGTGCACGGGATAACGGGCACTTAGACTACGTAGAGATGGCGCTCAAATGTGATGAGTATTACCAAGGTGACCAGTGGGATGATGAGGACGCCGCGGCTCTAGAAGCTGAAGGCCGACCCGCTCTGACGATCAATACTATTCTCCCTACCATTAATACCATTTTGGGTGAGCAGTCTACGCGCAGAGCTGACATCCAGTTCAAACCACGACGAGGGGGCGATGGGGCTATAGCCCAGACGCTGACTAAGTTGTATATGCAGATAGCCGACAACAACAAGTTGGACTGGGTCGAGCAGCAGGTGTTCGCAGACGGTTTGATAATGGACGGGCGCGGGTATTTTGATGTCCGTATGGACTTCAGTGACCACGTTGAGGGTGAGATACGGATTACGGCCAAAGATCCGCTAGACATACTTATCGACCCAGATGCCAAGGACGCAGACCCGAAGACGTGGAATGAGGTGTTCGAAACTCGCTGGATGACGCTTGATGAGATCGCAGAGTTGTACGGAGAGAAAAAGGCGGAGCGTCTATTGTTTGTCGCTGAGAACGGCATGAGTTTTGGCCCAGATTCTGTCGAGTACCAAGAGACTCGTTTCGGCGACACCCAGACAAATGACGACTACTTTGGTGCGGGGGTTCCTGGAGACGAGGAGTACCGTAACGTAAAGGCGTTGCGCGTCGTAGAGCGTCAGCATAAAAAGCTGAGCCGCGCGATGTTCTTTGTCGACCCTGACACAGGTGATCAGCGCCAAGCACCTGATGCTTGGAGCGAGGCTAAGAATAAGAAGTTTGCCAAGCAGTACAACTTAAACCTAATAAGCAAGATCATACGGAAGATCCGTTGGACCGTTACCTGCGACCAGGTTGTGCTACACGATGACTGGTCTCCCTACAACCAGTTTACGATTGTCCCATTTTTCTGCTATTTCCGCAGGGGGCGCCCGTTCGGCGTAGTGCGGAACTTATTATCTCCGCAGGAGCAGCTAAACAAAATAGCGTCTCAAGAGCTGCATATAGTTAATACCACAGCTAATAGTGGCTGGATGATTGAGTCGGGATCATTGGTCGGTATGACTGCAGATGACCTCGAGGAGCATGGTGCGGAGACAGGTCTTGTACTTGAGTATGCGCGTGGGACTACACCCCCACAGAAGATTGGTGCAAACCAGATACCTACTGGTCTAGATCGTATCGCGCAGAAAGCTGCGGCTAACATCAAGACTATCTCTGGTGTTAACGATTCGATGCTGGGCACTGATAGCGCGGAGGTATCAGGTATCGCGATCCAGGCTAAGCAGAACCGCGGCGCGATCATGATCCAAGTGCCACTAGATAACCTGCGCAAGTCTCGTCAATACCTAGCAGAGAAAATCCTTAACCTAATCCAGACTTTTTACACCGAGCAGCGTGTTATCCAGGTCACCAATGAAGCCGACCCTCTCAAGCCGCGCGAAGAAATGATTATCAACGAGCAAACACCAGAAGGGCGGATTATTAACGACCTGACTATTGGTGAGTACGACGTGATTGTTGCCACTGCGCCAGCGAGAGACAGCTTCGACGAGACTCAATTCGCAGAAGCTCTCGCGCTACGACAGGCGGGAGTAGTTGTACCGGACGACGCGATTATTGAGTACAGCCACTTGGCCCGCAAAGGCGAACTGGCTAAGCGCATCCGTCAGATGACAGGTCAAGAGCCGCCAACCCCAGAGCAGCAAGAAGCTATGGCTCAGCAGCAGCAGATCCAAATGCAGCAGCTACAGCTTGAGATGGCGAAACTAGATGCTGATGTTAAGAAGACTCAGTCTGAAGCCGCTCTGAACATCGCCAAAGTGCAAGATACTACCGACGTTGATCCACAGATCCGTATGGCTGAGATACGGGCCAAGATACAGATCAATGAAGAGCAACTCGAACTACGTCGTGAGTTAGCAGACCTAAGTAATGCAGCAAAAGAAAACCAAAGCCAGACCTCTGCGGCTACCAAGTTGGCAACCGCAGCCTTTCAAAATACTAACAGGAACAACAGGAGTTCTTAAATGAGTAAGCAAGACGATACATCCACAGAAGAGACCACAATGCAGTTCGACGTAATGCCTGGTGCAGATCGCCCGGACGAAGACCCAGCGGGGCTTGACCTTAATTTTGGGTTAACAGACGACCCCGTTACGGCGGAAGTTGCCGAGGAAGAAGTTGCCGAGGAGGAAGTTGAAGAAGAAGTTGAAGAAGAAGTCGAAGAAGAAGTCGAAGAAGAAGTCGAAGAAGAAGGCGAAGACGAAGTTGTGGCTGAAAGTAAGTCGTCTAAAAAACAAATGGTGCCTAAAGCCCGTCTAGATGAGGTGCTTGCAAAACAAAAAGCACTGCAGAAACAACTAGATGAGATGACAGCACAGAATGAAAAGTCCGCGGAAGCGCCCGACGCCTACGATTTTGATTCGAAAGAAGTTGAGTACCAAAACATGGTGCTTGATGGTGAAACAGAAAAAGCTGTTGCGCTCCGAAGAGAGATTAGAAAAGCTGAGCGAGCCCAGCTTGAGTTCGAAATGCGACAAGAAATGAACCAGACGGTAAGCCAAGACCGGCAGATGACGGCCTTGCAGAACGCAGCGGCGGCAATGGAAGAAGCATACCCTGTGTTTGACAGCAACTCAGACGTTTTCGACCAAGAAATTACTAACGAAGTCGTAGATTTACGGGATGCATTCATTTTGAAGGGTTACGACGCTGTAGATGCCCTATCGAAAGCTGTGAAATACGTCGTCAAAGACCACGACCTCGACCAAGCGCAAGAAAGTGTGCCAAGTCTAGCTGGTAAAGCGCAGAAAACTGATGAACTTGCTAGAAAACGCGCCCAGGTTAGTAAAAAACTTCGCGCAGCAGAGGCTCAACCTCCGGAACTTCCTGGTGAAAGCTCCTCTAACCACGGCGAAAAGGGGCTCGACTTGTCATCTATGACTGAAGAAGAGTTCGCTGCCCTCCCTGAAGCAACTTTAAAACGCCTAAGAGGTGATATTCTTTAATGAGGTGACAAATGCCAGTTAAAAAAGACCCACGATTAGCCCGAGCAGGAGTCTCGGGCTTTAACAAGCCAAAGCGGACTCCTTCCCACCCAAAAAAGTCGCACATTGTGGTGGCTAAAGAGGGAGATAAGATCAAAACCATCCGTTTCGGTGAGCAAGGTGCGTCGACCGCGGGCAAACCCAAGGCGGGTGAGTCTGAAAGGATGAAGGCCAAACGCGCGAGCTTCAAAGCACGGCACGCGAAGAACATCTCGAAAGGCAAAATGTCAGCTGCTTATTGGGCTGACAAGGCTAAGTGGTGAAACAACTAGTCTTTGCGTTAATAATTGTAGTGAACGGTGAAATACAGCAGAACGCAAAGAGCTACTGGCAAGGGCTATCGCGGTGCAGATGGTATGCAGAGGAGCTAACAGTTCAGGGGACACTCAGAAAATACGAGACTCCCGTGCACGCTTACTGCGTTCCTGAATTTGTAGACCCACAAAAAGTAACAATATACGAATAGCGGTTGCTTTGTTATATTAGCTGTACTAATATGCTAATACGTCCATCCCTGCGATATGGGGTCGGCCCGTAGCCGTAAAAAACGTAACCCCCCGCCTACAAAGGCGTAAAACCTGTCGAGGTCGCACCTCGCTAATCAGCGCTAGTTCGTTGTCCCACGATACGGGAATACGGATTAGCCGCTCCTTTAAGTCGGCTGATAAGGCGGCATGTGCCGCATAAAATTATTCTGTCAATTTATTAGGAGGCCATCATGGCTTTAACAAATTTCGGCACCTTGACTGGTGACCAACTCCAAGCTTGGAGCCGCGACTTCTGGAAAGTAGCTCGCAATCAATCTTTCATCAACCAGTTCGCTGGTTCTGGTTCAAACGCAATGGTACAGCGCGTAACTGAGCTGACTAAAAACCAAAAAGGCACCAAAGCTAACATCACTTTGCTTGCTGACATGACCGGCGACGGTATCACTGGTGACAACACGCTGGAAGGAAACGAAGAAGCCCTCCGCGCGTTCGACATCAGCATTGGTCTAGACCAGCTACGTTTTGCTAACCGCATCGCTGGCCGTATGGCTGACCAGAAGACTGTAGTTAACTTCCGTGAGCAGTCTCGCGACGCACTTGCTTATGCAATGGCTGACCGCTGCGACCAGTTGGCTTTCTTGACTTTGTCAGGTGTTGCCTACACTCAGAAAAACAACGGCGGCCTCCGCGCTACTTCAGCTTCTGCTGGACACGAGCTGGTTGACCTTGAGTTTGCTTCTGATGTGTCAGCTCCAACTAGCGACCGTCACCGTCGTTGGGACGCTACTAGCGGCCTAGTCGCTGGCGACACTACTGCTGTTGCAGGCGCTGACAAGATTGGCTACCGCACTATCGTAGAGTTGAAGGCTTATGCTAAAGACAACTACATTCGTGGTATTCGTGGTGCTGGTAACCAAGAGACTTTCCACATGTTCGTTACTCCTCAGCAGATGGCAGCCCTGAAGTTAGATTCTGACTTCCTGGCTAACGTCCGCAACGCTGGCGTTCGTGGAACTTCTAACAGCTTGTTCTCTGGCTCTGCGTCGTTGATGGTTGACGGTGTCATGATCCATGAGTTCCGCCACGTGTTTAACACTTCCGGTGCTACTACTGGTACTTCTTCTAACGCTGGCGCAGCTGGCTACAAGTGGGGTGCTGACGCTGACGTAGTTGGCGGACGTGCTCTGTTCTGTGGTGCTCAGGCCCTGGCCCTGGCTGACATTGGCTTGCCTGAAATGGTTGAAGATACTTTCGACTACGGCAACCAGTCTGGTATCTCAGTAGGCAAGATCTTCGGTCTCCGTAAGCCTAAGTATAACAGCGACATCAGTGGCTCTATACAGGACTTCGGTGTTATCGCCCTAGATACTGCACAGTAAGACAATCGCCCCCTCTTCGGAGGGGGCTTTTTACTTTAGAGGAACTAATCATGAAGATTGTAAGCAAAGAGTCGCTACGAGTAACGACACTAGGCGGGACAGCTGTTCTATTTGAAGCAGGCGTACCCAGAGAGATCTCCGCCGAGATTGGCCTTATTGCCATCCAGATGGGCGCGAAAGAGTACAACGAAAAATACGTCGAAGAACGCGATGCTGAAATCGCTGTTTTCGAAGAAATTGAAGAAACTATAGCCACACAAAATTCATCAGTGTCTGTCGATGATGAACTAGTCACCTGTCTTGAAAAGATGATGGACGAAGGTGACCCAAGGAATTTTAAAGCCGATGGTTACCCTAAAGCGGCTGCTGTAAACAAAGCCCTTGGGAGAACGGTCGACGCAGATGCTCGAGAAGTTGCTTGGGAATCAATCCTCAACTCATAGGTAAAAAACGATGGCAGTCACAGTACAGAGCGTAATTGACAGAGCACAGACAGTGCTGCAAGACACAACCGGAGTTCGATGGCCTGTTGTCGCAGAACTTGTCTTATGGGTGAACGACGCACAGCGAGAAATCGCCCTTTTAAAACCCGATGCCGCAGCAGTTAACGATACGATTACTCTTATCGCTGGCACTAAGCAGTCGATCCCTACTGGTGGCAACCGCCTGTTGAAGGTCGTCAGAAACATGTCTTCCGCGAGCAACGGTACGGGCAAGCGCGCTGTACGTTTAGTGGACAGAGAAGTTCTCGACGCACAAACGCCAGACTGGCATGACCCCACAGTAGCTGGCGATGCGGCGCACACCGCTGTCGTAAAGCACTATATCTATGACGAGAGCAACCCACGTAATTTTTACGTATACCCCGGCGTAAATGGGGCGGCTTATTTAGAGATCATCTACTCCTCTAACCCTGCGGCTGTTGCTCAGGTAGATAATTTGTCTATCCCTGACATTTTCGCGAACGCGGTGCTGAACTACGTTTTGTACATGGCCTACATGAAAGATGCCGAATACGCTGGCAATCAGCAGCGCGCGTCTAGCCACTTCCAGTTGTTTACAGCATCTATTACGGGCAAGGGACAGATCGACGCGATCACAAACCCAAATATGGAACGTAGGGCCCCCCAGCAACTAGCGATGGCGTAAATTATGGCGATTTCGTACGAAGCGCTACTGCCCGATATCCTACCGATGGTTCCAGGGTGCCCTGACTCGTTGATTAAAAACAACATCAGGTCTGCCGTCATTGAGCTCTGTGAGCGCGCGAGCGTGTATCAAGCTGAACTAGACCCCCTGACAACCGTTGGCAATATCTACGAGTATGACCTAGAAGCCCCGTCAGGCACGGCGGTGCAAAAGATCCTATGGATTACTCATGAAGGCAAAGACCTCGAACCCCTAACCTCTACCCTTTTAGAGCAAAGAATTCCTAAATGGCGTGAAGGAAACGGCGTACCTGAATACTACGTACAGCAGGGGTCAGCATTGGTTTGGTTAGCCCCGATTCCAACAGCAACGGGCGTATCAAGCACCATCGTCAGGGCCGTACTCAAGCCAACGCACACAAGCTCTGCGTGTGATGACGGGGTCATGAACGACTATAGAGACACCATTATCAATGGTGCCCTATTCCGACTGCTAAGAATCCCAAACAAAGAATGGACAGATCTTCAGGGTGCAGGGGTGTATGGGTCTCTATTTAACGAAGGTACTGTAAATGCTGAGCGTAAGGCGCGCGGGGCTGACACAGGCGTAGCCAGGAGGGTTAGATATGGCGGGACTTCAGGTGCATGGCGCACCCGACGCAGACGATACGGTAAAGGCGGATAGCCCGACCCACGCTCACGTACGAGATGAGTGGGACTGGGTAAGGCTTGGACTTGAAGAAATTTTAGCTGAGCAGCCCCAGCTTACGTTCAGACCAGAAGATGTTTATGCAGCATGTCTGAATGAAGAAGCCCACCTCTGGGTAGCACCAGAGGGATTTGTAATCACGACCGCAGAGCGGGATGAGTTTACGGGGGCAAGGACATTTTTACTTTGGTTGGCATGGGCCAAGAACCGCGGACAAAGTTGCGCGATTAGGTATCTACCATTCTTTACCCAGCTAGCCAGAGACAGCGGTTTTAAGACCCTTGAAACCAGAACACCGATATCAGCTTTAGAGGCTTACTTCCTAGCTGAAGGTTGGAACAAAGACACAGTAGTCTACACGAGAGAACTCTAATGGGTAGCAAACCAAGACAATCAGACTATCAACCGTCAGCAGCTGAGAAAGCGTCGGCGGCTGTAGCTATGGCCGAAAACAAATACTTCAAAGCGAAGTACGACCCGTTGCTCCAGAAGATGCGCGATGCATCGAAAACTGATGATTCAGCGGATGTTCTGCGTGGTCGTGCCAATGCCGACACGATGCAGACGTTGGCAGGTAAAGCAAGTTATGACCGCGCTGCTAGCGGTGCAAGTGGTGGGATGGAAGCGCAAGCTTATCAAGCTCAGCTTGCGGCAGCTGATAAAACGGGCTTGGGTATCAAGAACAACATGCAGTTAGGTGTATTAGGCACTTCTCGCGGGCAAGCTGCTGATGCACAAACTGGTATGGGTGCAGCGGCCGACATGGGCGCATCGAGAGTATTGACTCAGGCCAATGCGAAACAGACAGAACGCGCAGCGAAGATGGGGGCCCTCGGACAGGTAGCTACTTCTCTGGTATTGCAGGGCGGTGAGAATATGAAGTCCAAAAAGGGCGCTACCAACCCAGATGGAACGCCGGTTTGGGCAGACGATGCGCAAACAATTCAGAAGATGGATAGAGGGTCTTTCTTTAAAAACGCTAACTCAAGCTCGTTCTTCGGGAGTTAATAAGTATGTATTCAGGCATTGGGAACATTGGGAACTTCAACTATCGAGGCGGTGATTACGTAAATCAACTGCCAAGCGTAAGTGACCCAGACAAAGCATACGCAGAAATCACTCGGAACGACTATATCGACTACGTTAAAAACTATCGTCAGTTTGAAGAAGATCTACTAGACCGAGCACAAAACGATACATCGCTAATTGATGACGCACGAACTAATGCCGCGGAGGCGCAAGGGTTGATGGCGGGTGTTGCTGACCGTAACGCAGCACGTTACGGAGTGAACTTGACCCCCGCACAGCGTCAGCAACAAGAGCGAGGTTTGGCGCGCGCTAATAACTTGGGGCTTGCACAGTCTGTAAACGACGCGCGCATTGCCCAGAAAGAAGCTAACCAAGCAGCGATCGGTGATCTGATTAATATCGGTCAGGGCGTTAACCGTTCTTCATTGAGCCAGATGCAGGGTGTAGCGCAGAGCGCGACCCAGCGTAAGAACGCCTACGATCAAGCTAAAGCAGCATCTAAAGCACAAACATACAGCACAATAGGTGGCCTTGCTTCAGCGGCTATCTTCGCGTTCGCATTTTAAGGTGATTTGATATGAGTTTTGGACAAGGTGTTCTTCAAGGTCTCGATATGTATCGAGACTTTAGTCAGCAACGTCGCGCTAATGAGCGCAATGACGCGTCTATACAAATTGCTCGCGAGCAGCAAGATATTGCCAACTATGCGCAGAAGCAGACACAGCTTAAAGATACTGCAAAAGATGTCGTTGGCGCTATTGACGGGCATTTTGGTGCTCAAGGGTTTTCCGACTACCGAAGCAAGCCTTGGGCAAAGCTAATAGACGAAGCACCAGAAATAGCAGCTAAGCTCGCGAACACCAAACCTGACTTCACTAACTTCAGGAACGAAGACGGCGACAATGTTACAGCAGAGATTGTTGGCTTTGATAAACGGGAAGTAGATGGCCAGAACATTTATGTGCCGATGGTGAAACGCCGTGACACAGGTCAGGTAGTCCCCATGACGGTAGGTCGCTCAGCTGATGCAAACGATCCTGTAGTGCAGCTGAGTGAAGACGATCTCAAGGACAATATGGATGGGTTGTGGCGCGGCGCTGTCAAGAACGGTGGCTATCAAAATGACATGAGTCATCTCGTTGGTAGAGAGGCTGTTATAGGCGCAGGGGAAGAGAAACTTGTCAGAGACCGAAGTGTTGCGACATCTTTAAGCGAAGGCATTCTTCAGACTGTTGGAAGCGACTCGTCTATTACACCTCAAGCTAAGACTGAGTTTGCTAATTTAGTGTTAGGTATCGAAGACCCTGAAGAGCTGAAGAAAATTGCTGTAGCACAGGGCATCGATGTCGACGCTTTAGTAGCAGAAGGTCAGGCAGCAGCAGTTGCTGAGATTGGTGCAACGGCCCCTGAAGGTTCTTTAGAAAAGCTGTTATTCGAACAAGGTGTAACTCGGGAGGTCTGGGAAAACTCAGATCCAGAAAAGCGTAAGTTGATAGTTGAACGTCTCAACGAAGAGCAAGACTGGAGCGAGTTGAAAGACAAGACTGTTGGGCGAGTAATGGCGCAGGTAGAAGAGCTAGTTACTTTCCCCTTTGACCAGATCGCTAACCTCGGTAATTTCATAGCTGAAAGTAAATTCGGGCGTCGCGTAGGACTATCAGACCTAACTGATGATCCTGCCCCAACTCGCCAGAACAGCGCTGTTAGAGAAAAAGAACAAGAGATCAACCGTCAAAAAGGTATGAGAACCGCGGAAGAAGTTAGTAGCTCCTTCACTACGCCTGCACCGTTTGAATTAACCATCGAGAATTTACAGAAAGCGATCCTCGATGGTACTAATCAACCAACTGCTGAACAGCAAACCGAGATGGTGTCTTTCCTTAATTCGAAAGGCATCAAGACTATGGCTGACTTTGAGAAGCAGGTCTTAGAAAACAAGATCGCAGACAACGACGCTCGCATGGTGGCGTTTGTAGCATCAATGTCTCATGACGGCACTCCGCAACAAAAAGACCAAGTAGCCCAAGGCTTAATGAATCTCATTGAACGCGGCTCGATGGACACGACCCAGTACCAGCAAGCTCAAATGGATGATGCCGCGGCTGGTCGCAGAACTGCGCAGTACATAGCGGAAACAGAGCGCAAGCGGTTAGCTTTTGAGATAGATCAATATGATCAGGGCGCAGTCCCTGACGGTGTGGAAGCGGCGTTAGAGCTTTTCGATGAAATTCTTGTCGATGTGGGAATGGCTGAGCGAGGTGAGGACGGCAAGATCATCATGACTGACGCTGACTTTCAAGGTGGCGAAGACAATGCAACGCTAATCGGCAGAAAAATATCTCGCTATATGGGCACTCACCCCCTTAAAGCCCAAGGACCAAAATCACTCGAAGCATACCTCTCCGGTATGAAGCCTTCTGTTGGGTTGTACATTCAGGCACTTGCAGAGGCCGATGTGAACGATGTGTTCAGTAAAGAGAATCTGCTCGATTTTTTCAGGCCAGAACCTGGCGGAACCATTAACTTTAATCTGAATAACGTCCGTGTAGGCAGTGTTAAAGATGGGAAGCCCCAAACTATTGTCTATGTCGGGCCGGACGGTGTGGAGAGCCAGTCGGTACCTCTGCGCACGATTCAAAAAGCGAGCCCTCTACTTGCCAGAATCGTGGTGACAGCGGCAGAAGCAAACGCAAAAGCTACTAAATAACAAAGGGCGGCCTAGTGATTAAGTCTCCGAGCAGTGATCCAATCGCCAACCTTTTTCAGTCTGAACCTACGGGCGATCCAATCTCTCGTTTGATGCAGATTGAGTTGTCTGGTGCTACGTCTGCAATCAATCGAAATACTCAGCTATCTGAAGTAGGCCCTTTAGCCCCTCAAAATTTAACAGAAGCATTTACGCGCGGCGTAAGAAGCGGCGCAGAATCCCTTGCGGCTGATCTCGAATATATGGGGGCGGCTGTCGATGCCCTCCAGGGCGACAAAGCTGAGCTAGCAGACTCAATCGAGAACGCACGTATCCGCGAAGAGTTCGCTGCTATCCCGATGGCGGGTATGCAGACTTTTGGCGAATTTGTAGATGAACCAACTCTCTATGGTTTCTTTGAGCAAGTAGCGTCTGGCACAGGCCAGATCGCGCCCAGTGTAATAAGCACAATCACTGGTGCGGGTGTAGGTTCAATAGGCATGGTGCTCGGTAAAGAAGCGCTAACCGCTAGTAGCAGAGCTGCTGCTAAAAACATTATCAAAGACGCAGTGATCGCTGTCTCTAGAAAGAAGGCGTCTAAAGAGCAGGCTGATATAGCGCAAGCTGCTTTTGAAGCGACGAAAGAAGCGCACGTCATTTCTCGTAATAAGTTTGTTCGGAGAGAAGCGAGACGCGAAGCAGCTAAGGTGGGCGGCGTAACAGGTGCTGGTGTATCTGAGTACCTCCCGCTGACAGGCTCTAACGTAAGTGAAGCACTAGAGTCAGGCCGTGAGCTCGATGCAATTCAAGCGTTACGCGCCGGTGCTGTAGCAGCACCACAAGCAGCTATCGGCGTATTCGGTGAGGTTGGCTTGCTGAAACTCATCGGCAACCAAGCCACTAAGAAGTCGGCTGGCCCCGAGTCTGTTATGGGCCGGCTAGCTGCAGCAGTTGGTACAAAATTCGCGCAAGGTGGTGCTGTTGAGGGTCTTGCCGAAGTAGCCCAGGAAGAAATCGCGATCCGTAACCGTATGGATATGGACGACACCTTCACTGACGCGGACGCTAATCTACGTAGATTGAACGCTGGTTTTGTTGGTTTTTTCGGCGGTGGTGCAGCAGCCGGTGCCGGTGCTGGTCTTGTCCAAGCAGCTAATGAGATAGGCGACGCTAACATTACTGATGGCGCAGCAGCGGTTGCAGAGAAAGCCGCTGAGATGTCTGACTCTATAAAAGAGATGATGACTCGGGCTAGGACTACGCAAGATACAGCCGATGTAGATGCGGGTCAGACTACTAAAGAGTCAGAGCGTGATATCAACGCGCAGTTAGCCGCGATGAATGACCCTACTAGCTCTAAAGAGGCAGTTTGGATCTCGGGCACTGAGCCCGATCCACGTTTCACTAAACGCTCAAAACCTAAAAAAATATTTGTAAATGGGGAAGTAGCCTTCGCTGCTTATATCCCTGGTCGCGGAACAATTATTTCCAAAGATATTGATGTAGTTTCCAATGTCGTTAAGGGTCAGGCATCTGACGCAGTGCTATCTAAAGCTCTGGGTTATAGCTCAGTTAAGTCTGCTAAGGACACAGATGTCATTCGTGTCTTTGATAAAGATGGCGGGATTGTCTCAGAACAAACCTACGAACGCTCAGAACTCTCCGCAGCGATAGACGCAGCGAACAAGCTAAAACCGGAAGGCGGCAAGGTCGAGGTTATGTCCATCGACGAAGCGCTTGCTGACCGCGCAAAACGGGCGGGTCCTGATATACGTAATATGGAAGATGACTACGATGACCAGTCAGATCCCCTCGAGACTGACCAGGGTACAAACGAAGAAAGGTTCGATGGTGAGTTTGAGCCTGAGATCAGGACTTATACTTTTCAGCAGGCCGGAAAAACCGTTGACTCTTACCAGGCCATCGAGGGCGACAATAACTTCGAAGGCGTAGAAGAAGCCCGAACAGAATACGCAGCTATGACTGGAGAAGACATCGACTTCAGCACGCCGTTCTACAAGCGTATGTCTGGCAGCATGTTGAGAAGAGCTGTCGCGCTGCAGAAAACTCTACCCGATGAAGTGGTAAACATCGCCGTTAATACAGATGGCTCGTATCGAATCGAGATCCAGACAACGGAAGGCACTCAAAAGATCCGTTTCAAAGACGGTAAAGGTAATGAAAGAGAAGTCTCTAAATCAGAGTGGCTCGGCTTAGAATTAAATAAGGCAGCGAGCAGTCAGCAACGTTTCCGTACAATTAACATCACAGCGCCTGGCTCTGACAAAGCTACAACGGCTAACCCAGTCGATCTTATGAATGCGGGTAAGAGATTAGTAGAGGCAGACTCTGGAACCTTTAGCGGCCAAGGGCCTACCCAGTCAGCAAGACAGGGTCTCCTTGCGATGCTTGGCGAGTTACAGATGCAGGGCTATGAAGTAGATGTCCAAGGCGTACCTATCGCTGACATCCTCAACAACCTGGCAGATCCAACCAAAAAACTACCTAAAGAAATAAGCCGAATCACCGTGGGTTTTGACGGCGGCGGCAAGCCTGTAAGTCTAGGTTACCTATTAAAACCATACGTTCCTGGTCCACAGACTGTAACTAATTTAGAAGAGATTACAGATGAGCAAGGCAATACTATTCTTGTCAGCGACGAAGACGCCCGTGAAGCAAGACAAGACGAAGACCCGCTAGAGCCTTTTGAGATGGCTGCAAATGCCGCTCGCACCACTGACGGTATTCCCCTGACAGACATGAATATCCAAGACCTGCGCAACGTAGACTCTACACAGAATCGCCCAGCAGGCAGTGCGCCGTCGACTGGTCCAGCCAGAACAGCGAAACCTGCGGTTAGTATTACATCAGGGGTTT
>Ga0209771_1001077_pt1 | contig 17809 bp, 14 predicted proteins | sample SaaInl59LU_5_DNA_FD_184639 | JGI IMG/M metagenome (GOLD analysis project Ga0209771, IMG submission 184639) | Marine microbial communities from expanding oxygen minimum zones in the Saanich Inlet - ESP_59LU_5_DNA (SPAdes) (version 2) | ecosystem: Environmental > Aquatic > Marine > Intertidal zone... | reverse complement strand
TTAATAATCTTCTAACGTTTACTCTATCTAAAGCAGAAGCTTTAGTTTGTAAAGTTTTCTGTCCAAATACTGCTAAACCTGTTCCAGGGAAAGTAGCGATTGGGTTAACTTTATTATTGTATAGAGTATCTCTATCTGTTCTAGATAATTTTCTTTCTGCTTGAATTACTCCAACGATTCCTCCTCTTACAAGTCCTGCTGGTGCGAACCAAGGTGCTGCTGCTCCGTCAGTGAAAGCGTAAATTCCCGGTATAACAACTGATGCTGGTACCCATACATTTTTACCTGTAGCTGATTGAGTTTGTAGCCATGGCCAGTAAGAAGCTGCGTAAGAACTGTTCTGGAATGCTGATTGTCCTGCTGCACTAGATACAGTTGCTCCATAAGCAACTAAGTCTACTACTGCGATACAGTCTCCTCTAGATTCAGCTAATGAAATAATATTATCTATTTGATCACCGTGTAGAGTATCTACTAATCCTGGTGCTGAAATAACGTTAAATTGGTAGTTATCTGCGTTTCCTAATAGGGTAATTACATTATTGTAATCGCTACCTTGAACACCTTGTGTATTAGTATTTGCAATATTTCCGTAAAGTAATGCTCCTGCTGCTACATCTCCTGCTGCTCCTTGGAATCCTCCTTTTTGGTTATCGGTAGGTAATAAATTAGAGAAAGATGCGTCTCTTACTGTTACTCCATCATTTGCTAAGTAATTTAAAGTAGGTGAGTTAACTGTTGCTACTCTAATGTAATTTGACCTATTCACATAGTCTCCAGTAGTTTGTATGATATCTCCTACTAATGCACTAGACTGGTTACCGATTACTTTTTCTATGTAGTTAGGGGAATTAGGATCTAATGATAAGTTATTGAATGATTCTAATACTACTTTATTTTTAGTACTATCATCTCCTCTTCTTACTACAAGTGTAAATGTACCTCTATTAGCATCAACATTAGAAATTTCAAATCTTAGATTATCTGGCGAACCATTTACTAAGGAACCATCGCTGTTTTCTTCCCCATAAGTAGAAGTAGTTTGGTTGTTGTAAATTGCTCCTTTACCGATAGTTTCTAATACAAAAGGTGAAGTTCCAGATGCTCCGGCATCTACTATATCTGTGGATGTAGCTGGAGTGTATGTACCATTCTTAACTCTTGTCACTAAACAGGTATTTCCTCCTTGATCAAAATAGCTTTTTACAGCCATTGAAGTTAAGAACTCATGTTTATCTGATCCTGATTCAAATGTTACTCCAAACTTTCTTGTGTAGTCGTTATAAGAGGTAACTATTGTAGGAATCTCAACCGGTCCTTTTACTGTTGGTCCAAGGATTGCTGCTCCTGCCTCTACTGGTGCTGGTTGGATGAATGAAATATCATTCTCTCTTTGAAATACACCTGGTGAGATTATTGTTTCTGCCATGTTAGGTAAAATTTATTTTATGTCTATAATAAATATCTGTAGATAATGTAAACCTGTTATTAAAGAAAGGGTATTTAACTACGTATATAAATAGACTAAAAGTTTTTAAAACCTACTCAGCTATAGGAGTAAACTCACCTGTCTCTATATCAATATTACCTTTTCCATACTTCTCTTGCATTTCTTGGGCGATTTTTGTTTCGCTTTCAATGGTCTGTGAGTAAAAAGTTTCCAACTTATATTGTCTCATTTTTAAATTAAGTTTAATTTGTCCAATTGAACTCAATTCTTCTTTGATTGCAGCATGACGCTGTTGAACTTCTTTGATTGCTTGTAACTCTTCTTGTGTTAATTTCATAATTGATTTATTTTAGTAAATAGTAATTTAGCTACTGTTTCATGCCCGTACTGATTAAAATGGGAAGGGTTTTTTTCTTCCAAGTTAAATTCATTGCCGTTAATATTGAACATGCTAGTAATATCAATATACGAAGTTTTATTTAATTTTTCATACTCTTGTATTGTTTTTATTACTTCTGTTATACCTCTTGAATTGCTGTAAGATGGAAGGTACTCTTCTTTTAGTATGTATATACACGGTATTGAATAATGAGCTAAAAGTATTGCTAAGTTATGATGTGCATTATAGAATAGTTCAGCATTATACCTATGGTTTATGAAGTTATTTTCATATAGTTTTAAAAAACTCTTTTCTTCTATCACCGGTTGCCATTTATATGCACCAATTTTAAACTTTATTGTCTGCCCACTATCGTAATTTTCCCTAATTGGGGTAGATTTTTTGGTGTCGTTGTATTCTGGAGGTATATTGTTTAGTTTGTGTTTAGACCAAAATTCTTTCCTATTGTAGTTAGTATATTGTATTATAACTACATCGTCGCTAGTAATTTGGTTATTTCTAATCTCAGTAGTCAGGACTCTAAACAAACGATCGTTACTTCCTGCTCCGGCAGCTAAGTGTAGGTAGTCTCTATTTAAAAGTTCAGATAGAATTTCCCCGTAATTTTTAGCAACACCTGTGTAATCAGATACAGAACACCCAGCTACTACAAGTTTTTTCATTTTTTTATTATTCTTGAATTACCGTAATGTATAACTTTAACTTTATTTGATTTATAAGCTCTCCATGGATCTACTACGATAGAGTCTTTCGGAAAATCGTAATCGTGAAATTTTCCCATATGACCTAAAAGGTACACAGCTTGTTTAGGTTTAGTATCGTATTCAACCTTACCTAGTGCTTTTTCAACGTAATATCCTACAAGTATTGAAGCTGATCCATCTTTATAGTCTACATTAGGTTTGTAAGCTTCACCTAAGATAACTACTGGAAGGTTGTTTTCTTTTGCTAAATCAATTAGCTTATTTGCCATGTTCTCTGCTTGAACTTCTCTTGCAAGCATTATAGCATCAAATAAATCATATCCAAGTCCTAGCTTTTCAGCCATGTACCGTAAAGCGATATTGTCTCTTGGGTGGCATCCTCCTCCGTCTCCTAATCCGGCTTTCATATAAGCTGGTCCTAATATCCTATAAGTAGATCTTTCTAACGCTCCTGTTACTATGTCTACATCTATATTACCGTTTTGTTCAGCAACATCTTGAATCATATTAACTAAAGCTACTTTTGTAGAAATAAAGGTATTGTAAAAGATTTTAATTGCTTCTGCTTCATCCCAAGTTCCTATTTCATATCTTGTACCTTCTGTTATAAACGTTCGGTAAAAATCCAATAGTATCTTAGCATCACCAGTCATAGAACCGTCCTCAGTTCCAATAATAACCATTTCAGGGTTAACCATATCCCATTTTACGGTTCCCATAGCAATTAAATAAGGATTATAGATAAATCTTCCGTTAGGGATAAGGTCTATAAACTCTCTTCTTATAGTTCCCGGTAAAACTGTTGAAATTAAAACAACTAACTGATCTTTAGTAACGTACTTGTTAACTTCTATTAATACGTCTTTTACTATCTGGTAGTTGAAATCTTTATTTGGTAGGTGTGAAGTTGGATTACGTCCATCGTATTTAGGATCATGGGGCGTAGGAACTGCAATAAAAATCATTTCACGATCTTTACAAGCCTCTTTAATCGAAAGTACCATATTAAAATTCTCCGGTGTTACTTCAGTAACATCGTAACCTACAACGTCATGTTTTTCTGCCATTACTTCTGCAGCATCTTTTCCGAGCTTTCCAACGCCTATAAACCCTATATTCATATTATTCCTTTATTAATTAAACTGTTTATTATATATCTCTTCACAAAATTCTCTATGTCTGGTATTATATATAAAAGTACTAAAGTTATGGTTTAGTACTTCTTCCATTTCTATAGTTACTTCGTTACACTTTTCTAAACTCCATTTACTAATTTCTAACATAACTTTTGAAATTGCTTTAATTCTGAGTAGGTAATTTTCCTCTAAATCGTAACTTTCGTCCCACCATTTATCAAAAGTTCTATACCCTAAACTTTTTAATTTCTGTAGTGAGTGTGGATTTCCTAATAATAAAAATGGATGTAGATTGTAAATAGGTTTAAAAATTTTCTCACTGAAAAATATATTTCCTGGATTGTAGGTAGTTTCTGTTATAACTGAGCAGAATGATTCGGTGTAGTGTTGCCTATTATACCTAAGAGCGTGATTAAACTCAAACTCTACATCTAAAAGTGTAGGCTTTTCAAAATCATGTTTCAATGCAAATTCTAAATTAGGTTTAAATTTAGGATTTTGATCTACAGCTTCTCTAATCCATTCTATAACATATTTATTCCTAAGATTTCCAAAATACCCTAGAGAAATATGGGTAGTTCTTTCCAACTCAGGGTTTGATTTGATTTCTGTAAAAAGTATCACTCTGTGTCTATGAGGTCTTCTGTTGAGTACATTAAAATGATACTTACTGTTCTTCTTGGTATTATCTAGAGGAAAGGTTTTGGCATTTCTTATTACTTCATCTCTCTGGTAACGTTCACTAGGTGATGCAATAAATAATGGGTGGGATTCAAATGCTATTGTACTAACGTAGCTGAAATTGATTTCAATACCTCTATTTTCCATTTGTGCAAGTAGTTCTTGTAGTCGCAAGTTACCATGCATTACAACGAAACTTCTTTTGTTAAGGTTGTTAAGTTTACCGAAATCTACTAACCACTGAACCCTAAACTCCTCATTAATATCTCCTTCAAGTACGTAAGAGAATAGTACGGTACATAATCCTTTTTTAACTGCAGCGGCTATATTTTCCCTGAGTTTTGGTTTTTCTTCAAAATACCATAAATTAGCAAGACATTTTACTGGGTAGTAGAAGTGTATGTTATTTTCTACAAAATACTCTACTGTATTTTTTACAACTTCTGTACCCTCACTTACGAGGTGGTGTTCAGTAGCGAGTTGACTACAGTAATTTACTAACCTAGAAATCTCTCCTTCTGTATGAGTATTTATGAGCTCATCAGGACTAATTGGAAATTTAACCCTAAATTTCTCATATACTTCCTCTTCTGATAGTTCATACATTGGGTTTAGGGTACAGAATGTTCGTACTTCCGGCCAACCTATAGGTACTGCTTCTACTGGTATTTTGTTTAATAGTGAATCTTTACCGTACAGGGCAATTCTATCTATACCTATATTTATAACCTTCATACTACTTTTAATTTACAATCTCATATAAATAGTTTGCAACTTCGTAATGTCCTTTTTCAGAAAAATGTGAGGGAGGAATAGGAAGTTTTTCTAAACAATTATCTTGTCTATCAAAAAAACTACTTATATTAGTGTAGGTAATCTGTTTACCGGTATTCGTAAAACTTTTAAAAAACTTCTTAATGTCTGTATCTTCCATATCGGCTGTCAAATACCCATCTACTAGAATAAATAGTGTTTTAATATTGTACTTTTCTAAGAGTGCTAAAAGACTATAATGTCTGTTGATAAATACTTCAGTATCGTACTTCTCAGAAATAAAATTTTGTTCGTATAAGTTAAAAAAGTGTTTTTCTGCTTCTACACGTTGCCATTCTGATGCACCTAATTTAAATTTGATTATATCTCCACTATCGTAGCGTTCTCTAAGAGTAGTTGCTTTACCGTCGGAAGGAAAAAATCCTGTTTCTTCTGTCCTTCTAAATTTACTAAAAAATTCTTTCCTATGTACATTAGTATATTGTATTAAAACTAGATCGTCTTGTTTTATTTCACCCGATAGTACCATAGAGGTGATTACCCGAATAGTTCTATCGTTACTACCGCATCCTGCTGCTCGGTGTATATACTTAAAACCTAACATCTCTGAAAGATTATCTCCAAAGCATCTATCTACTTGAGTATAGTCAGAAACTGAGCAGCCTGCCATTATTAGTTTATTTATCTCCATGTTCGCCGTAAATTTTAGAGAGGTTGTTACTGTTTTCAAATTGATTGAATTCTAATTTAGAATAATCTATTACTCCGTTGTCTATGTTTACAATACTGCTCCAATATTTAATATACTCTAAAGTTTTAACGCTCAACTTAAACCCTAATACCGGTAACATTTCTTTATTAATGTACCTATAATATTCTTCTGGGAAGGGGTGCCATTCTTTATGTACACCTCTAGGATGGGTAGAGCTAAACATTACATTTGGTCTAGCTGCTTCTTGATCTTCACTATTGTAGTCAAACTTTAGATACTGTATAAAAGGGGTAAAATCTAACTTTATATTTTCTGAATATGCATTTATGATTCTATTACAGGATTCATCAAGTTCGTTTGGATTTATAGGTTCTTTTATACTGAAAGAGCTCATAGCTGTAGTATAGAATCCACCAACTGTATGTTCAAAGCTTTTGCGGGCGGCAGATATGAGTGCTGAATCTCTTAGATGGTAGAATTTTAAATCCGCCCATTCTTTAACAAATTCATCACTGTAGACTGATTGATTGTATACGTTACCGGGAGTATGCCACTCCCCCTTAGCATATCTATCCTCTCTTTGCATACTCGTCCAACTGATTAGGATTAAATCTTCATTGTTAAACTTAAAAACTTGGTTAGCTTCCATTAACTTGGTAAAGATGTATAAGTTACCTGCGCCAGCGCAACCAAAATTATACCCTTCTAACCCTCTACTTTTAAACTCTTGTATTAACATATCTGCCCAAGTGGGGTAAGACCAGTTTGCAAAGCTACAACCAAATGTAAACAGTCTTTTGTATTTCATATCGATTATTTATTTAAAAATTCAAATAACTTATAAGGCTCTGTAGGATCGGTAAGTTTTTCAAAATTTCTAGTTAACCTTTCAGAAAGTATATTTTGTATTAAATTTTGCTTGTGTGGATCCCAACTAGCTATATCTTCTAAAGTATCTACTATTTTAGCAAACCGCTCTGTTGTATTTTCTTCTTCATCGTAACTTTCATCCCAAATATCTGAAAATGTTTCAAAGCCAAGCTCTCTAAGTTTTTTAAGGTAATTTGGACTACCTACTACAATAAAAGGTTGGCAACATAAAATTGGTTTGTACAGTTTCTCACTGATAAACACACTATCGTTATCGAATAATGTTTCTGTTACTATATTAACAAAGGTAGAATTATGCAAATTTACATTTAAATTAGAAGCTGCATTTGTTTCCTTTATATTAGGAATATCGTAGCTGTAACTAGATATAGAATTATAATTTTCATAAAAATTCAACAACCTATCTTTACAGTGTCTATATGTATCCTCTAGTAAAGCTCTAGTAGCGAAAAAAAAAGCTTGTTTATTATCATTATATGCTCTACCGAGGGTAGTAATACTTTTACCAATTAATTTTCTATTAGACATCAACTCTCCAAACGCAAATAACCTATGGAGTCTTGGTGCTCTGTTGAAACATAAAAAATGTTTAGAAAACATCATTTTATTTCGTAATGTTTTACATTTATAGTGGAATTCAACTAACTTTGCCCTGTATTCATCATTAAGTATAGATGGTGTTTCTTTACTATCTGGGTAGAACCATACTAGGTTTTTAAAATAATTGTAACCGTATATAGTAACTTTAGGGTCTACTGTATGTCCTTTTAAAAAATCTGTGTACAGTATCTGGCTTTTTAAATTTGCAGAAAGAACGTATAGCTGTTCTTGCTTAAGATTATATTTGTTACTAACATTGTGTAGTTGTTGGAAATGCTTTATTTTACTGCCAAACCATCCTTCTGTGAGAATACAAAAGACTAGGGTTGCTTGGTTTCTTTTTAGACATGTAATAAGTTTCTGTGGTAGCTCTATTTGTTTATGTTCAAATAATTTATCAGAAAATAAAACGATTGGGTAGTTAAATTTTAATTCAGGTGTGTTGTATACTTCTTCTAAACTAAATGTATTAATATTATCTAACGTGTTATCGAAATACCTACTAGGAGATAGTGCATTTAGTTCATGTAACCAATCTTTCTGCTCTACTGTTAGCTCCTCTACTTCAACAACAGGTAATTTAAGTCCTAGTTTTTCAGCTTGTTCTTCTACCGTACTGTAATCAAAACTACCTTGTGGTTCTATGCTTAAATGTGATAAATTTCTTGATGTAGCTTTTTTCCTACCTTTATTATCTACAGAGTAGATTTGGTCGTATGCAAAGTTAACTTGGTGGAGTGTCAACATTATTTAAAGTATTTTATCATTTCTGGAAAGTTTTCCTGTATGAGTTCAATAGTAGATTCATCCCTATACTTATCTAGAGTGGTAAATTTTTTATACTGGGCTATTAATTGCTCATCAGTATATCTTACACTGTACATGTGTTTAATGAGTCCGTTTATGTCATCTTGGTACTCCAACCAGTTGTAGTTTTTCCATTTTGCCTCTATTTTATTTTTAACAACATCGGGTAAAGTTGTTAAATTCATATGCACTGGCCAATGTACTATGTTGATCCAAACTCTAAATTCCGGGGTATTTTTTCTAGTCCATTCAATAAACTCTGGGAGGTAGTAACTATCAATCCACGAAGTGGTATGTGTGTAGTTAAAAGTAGTACTCGGTTTAGCTTCAGTTTTATAGTATTTATAAAACTTTAGTATATTTTGCTCTACATCTTCCCATTTAGCATTTTTACGTAAGTATTCAAATGTTTCCCCCATCCCGTCTATACTTAATCCAATTCCTAATGCTTTGTAGTTATTGTCTAAAAGCCTGATAAGTTCTTCGTTAAATATAGTTACATTAGTAGACATGGCTAATTCTATCTCTTTAGCGTAACCTTTGTCTATCAAGTATCTCCATATTTTTTCCCAAATTTCTGTATAAAAAGGTTCTCCACCTACTACCTCCATTCTTTTCACAGAAGACGCCCAAGTATCGATATCTTTAATAAAAACACTTTCTTTATCCCCGGGTTGTTTATGTGGAAGTGTATAGGGAAATTGATTTATACTCTCGGCATCTGTAATATTCATGGATTTAACTTCTTTTTGCCATGAAGTACTATGTGATGTACCGCAACTTCTACATTTTAAATTACATGCATTAGTAAGAATAAGTTGATAGTCTATAGGATGTTCTGGTACTGTCTTATATTGGAATTCCTCTATATGGTCTTTGTATATATCGGAATAAATTTCTCGTTTACTTTTATATCCGTTTTTTTCATCTACCCAACAAACCTCACAGTTCTTAGGAAACTTTCCATCCTGTAGATCTGTACGAAGGTTGTTCATATACTGACTATGTAAGATATCCTTGACAGAGTCTTTCTGTATAAAGTAAGGGCTACCGTCTGGTTTTGTTATATGCTCTTTAGATATACAGCAAGGTCTAATCATTCCATTCGGATCGTTAGAAAAGCCTAACCAGGGTAGAGGGCAAAGTTTTTTCATTATTTAATGTAGGGTTTCCATTCAGGTAAATACTCTGTTATATCTAATTTACGAACTTTATCGTTAATTCTAATAAATCTATAGAACTTTTCTGTATCCTCGTTTGTAACATTACGGTTTAATTCTGTTTTGAGTCTTTCAATCTCGTGAGGGTCTAAATGTGAAATGTTATTGAGTATTTGTTTTTTCATTTCATCAGGTATTAGGCTAACATGTAAATGATCAGGATAATGTACAAAATTATGAGCAATAATTAAATTATGGTCTTTTGTAAATTTTTTAAAATTATCCATATTAAATACGTTCAACGAACTTACTGTTTGGCAAACTTCTAGGTCAAAAATATCTCTATATTTAAGAATTTTATCAAAAGATTCCATAATTTGGTTCCAATCTGAGGGGAACCTAACATAGAAGTTTCTATTTTCTAGATCGTCTATAGATAAATGTATTCTAACTTTTTTAAACTTTTTCCATATGTCTATAAAATGGTCAGGAAATTGTGTGCAGTTTAGACTATAGTGTAAATCTATTTTAGTAGAGCTTCCATCATCTATAAATTTCTGTAGAAAATAACCGTGTTCTTTAATAAGAGTCGGCTCACCGCCATTAATCCAAACTTCCTGTAAACCGTTGCATTTAGTGTATAATTCGTCGTAAAATCTATAATCTCTAAACCATTCTACTTTTATATCATTTTTAAAGTAGTCTTTTTCAAATTCAGTTCCTTTATAGGCTTTAATATCTTGATTCCACCTATTAGATGAAAAAGGATTACAGGTAGTACACTTTAGATTGCAGACAGTACCCAGCCTAAGTTCAATATACTTGTAGTTTACATCAATTAGAGTACCATCTGGTTTAGTATTTTTGAAGCAGTCATTTACATGTTGTTTAAATTTTAAATTTGATTCTAAACGCTTTGAATATACGTTATTATCTTCATATTTAAAACATTTACTACATATAGCAGGTTTTTGCCCATTCATCATCTGTCTGCGGACTTCTTTAAACTTATGTGAATTAGCTATTTCGTCTAAAGTATTTTTTGATAAAAACAAATGTCTTTCGTCTTCTTCTGATATTGTAGCAGTAGAAGCGCTATCTGTCATATCTGTTATGCAGCATGGTGTTACGGTACCTATTGGATGAGTTGCTAAGTGTATCCATGGTAGTACGCAAAAAGAATCTTTTGATTTTTCAGTAATTATACTATCTCCGTGTTCCACCAATCGTATATTTTTTTATTATTATTTAAGTATATAGTATTTAATGTATCCTCATTTTTTCTCCATTTATCTACCTTTGCTAATCTTTCTTTACCGAGTTTTAATCCATCTTTCCAATCGGGGTATTGTTCAGAAAAAACCTGTCTCTTTTTTAAATCTTCTAAACAAGTAATCCAGTATCCGTATTTAGGATTTGCATCTACTTTAGGTTGTATGTATTCTAAGATATCATCAATTACTTCTTCAAAAAGATCTCTAGGTAGTACCTGTGGGCACATCATTATAGAACTATCAAAAGCAAAGGTAGTTTTTATTAGAGTATGTACGTTAAGTTCTAATGCTAGATCAAATAATGCCTTTAGGCTAAATAAGCCTGGGGTAGTTATAGTTAGATCAAATGCTATACCGTATTCTCCATACTTTTCGTTTAAGAAAATATAATCTTTAAAGTTTTGTATCCAGCTATCCCATTTAATTCCGTGTCTTACGTATTCTACAATATCCCCTGTGCCGTCTATAGAAGCACATATTTGAACTGTTTTAAAATGAGGCAGGAGTTCTTTTAGGTCCCAATGTTTATATGTAGTTCTACTAAAATTAGTATTGTATCTTATCCATACGTTCTTAGCTAAGTCGTTTTCAACAAGATACTCCATTATCTCCCAATGAATTTCCCACATCAGCGGTTCTCCACCTACCCAATAGATTTCCTCTACTGTACCGTTTTTTACAGCTTCCCATAGTTCAGCTTCTGCTACATCTTTTTGAAAATTTTCAATAGCTGGTTTATTTTCTTTCTTAGCCCAATGGTCTGTGTTTTGTTCAGCATCATAATCACCCATTGCTCTTCTTTCTGCTTCCCATGAAGATGAAAGTTGATCACCGCACATCCTACATTTAAAGTTACAGAGATTTCTTACTCTATAGTCAAAAGAAATTGGAGGCATTGTAGTAAATCCGGTTTCATCTGTTTTTTCAAATGCTTCTTCAATCTTATGAGGGAATAAAGTCTTATTAAAATAATCTCTATAAATTGAAATATTAAGTAACTTTCCATTACAGACTTGACATTGGGGTATTTCTTTTCCGGCCATTAAATCTCTTCTGATGCCTTTCATATAATCAGAATTCCAATGTTCTTTTAAAGTACCGGGGTTATAAGATGAACTTTCCTCTGCTTTATCGGAGTCTAAGTACTGAGTTGCCCATTCAGCTTTTTCTCTACTTGCACAGCACATTCTTCTTTCACTTTGAGGTGAAAGGTATGTATGAGACCATGGGGCCATGCAAAAAGTACTATTTCCTTCTTCTGGTTTAATTTTCATATGTTAAGTGCATTTTCCGCAAACGGATTGACAGAAATTAAATTGAGTATTAGTTTTAAAATGTTTGTATACAAATTCGTCAAGAATGCCGCTATCTAATACTTCTTGAACAGTCTTAGTCCTAACAGAGAAGTTATGAAGCCCTAAATCTAAAATACTGTTAAGTATTTCTTTCTGCTCATCTGATTCATTTCCTGTTGAATTATTTAAGGCAGTTGAAAACATAGGGGGAATTAAGCAACAAGGCATTAAGTATCCATCGTAGGTTATGTACAAATCAAAAAGTGATTCTTCTAAATTAGAAGGATCTAATCTATTTTTTGAGTAGCAAGTCTGTGTAAAGCTTTTACGTTTTTTAAGTACTAGATTTAAATCTTTTTTATATGGTGTGGTTTTTTTTCTAATACTCTGCTTATGCTCTATATTCTTTACCGGACTATTTAATACTTCATTATTTTTAAGTATTTCTTCTAATTCATTAAAATTATCAGAATGCCAGGGTTTTAAAGTAAGTTTTTTTGATATCTCAGTAGAATTAAAAGTTAAACTATGAGAGTATTTCCCAGATAGGTGGTAAGCATGAGTATAGTTACCATGAGTGAATGGTTCTAATATTCTAAGCATTTCTCCTCCAAAATCAGTAAGTAGTTTGTATATCTTAGGTACATCACCAATAGTTTGGTCCCATGCTAAAAACTGTATGTTAAATTGATGTTTATATATGGTATTAGAAGTAAAAGTTTCAATATTTTCTATTAACTTTTTCCATTTAACATTTACCCTATATAGTTCATTATTATTTCCGTATCCATCTATACCGAATGTTATTACAGCTCCTAATTTAGCTAATTGTTTGTAGGTTTCCAAACTACCTAATCCTCCGTTTGTCCTAATGTCTATTTGACATTTACTATTAGTTTCTAGGATCCATGTTACTATTTTTACTAAATCTGGGTTACCTAAAGCATCGCCATAGTTTCCGCAGAATCTTATTCCTAAGATTTGCTTGACTAACTTTTCTGTTAACGCTTTTTTAACATCTTCAAATTTCCAGTAGCTATGTGTAAATATTTCATACTGACCTTGAGTTCTTCTAGGACATACCGGGCAACCGGCATTACATATAGAGGAGATTTCAAAATCAAGAAAATCTATCATACTAGCCTATAAAAACTCATTAAATATTTTACCTTCGGGTAAGTTAGCTCTTTTTTCTAATTGAGCAACTAAATCAATCATATCGTCTTGCTGTTGATCATCTGGTTCTACATAATCTTGAGCACCTGGGTTTGCCCATTGTGGGTTAAGCACCCATCCTTCATCTTTTGCTTTTTGAAGAAGTCCTTCTACGTATCTATTAGATTTTGCATCGTCTCCGTCTACTAGTTCTTGAAGTGCTTTGAGATTCGTATCTGGTATGCTCTCCCACCATGTTTTTAACATTGGGAAGGCTTCGATAAAGTCTTTTTTACGTCTTTTATCGTACTGTTGATAAAAAGATTTAAAATCTCTTTCTCTAGACTCTAAAGACGATGTAAACTCGTGACCTGTATCTACTTTTTTGATGTAGTCAATTAATCTAAGAAGCCCATCTCTTTCAAATTCCATAAACCCGTTTGAACCTCCATCCCAATTTTCTTCTAACCACTGCTCAATATGGGCTGCTCTTTCTTGTCTAATATCATTAGGTAACGTAACTATAGACTGGAAAGATGGAAAACGTAAAATATTAAAAGACATTACAGCAGCGTTTGAACCGAACCTCTTTTTTAGTTTTAGCATCTCATCCATAAATTCTGTAATAGAAAATAAACAAAGAGAGTTGATGGTCATCATTACGTTAACAGATTTAATATTACCTTCCTGATTAACTCTGTAGATATTTTTTAACCATGTATCCCATTCTAGACCGTATCTAATATATTCAGCTTGTAAGCCAACTGCTTCGTTAGAGGTGTATATACTGAAATCTTTAAATGAATGAGTAGAATCAATTAATGCGTCTAATAGCTCCTTCTTTTGACCAAGATTTGAGTTAACTGCAAAAGGTACTTCACATTCTGGGTGGGCTTTCCACCAGTCCATTAATTTCCAGAAATCTGGTGACATGGAAGGTTCTCCTCCTGTAACTCTTAATTCTCTTAAGCTAAATTGTAGTTCAGCTTCCCACCATTTCCAAAATGCTTCTACATATGGATTATCTTTATTTTTTCTTCCGTACGGCATAGCATGACTTCCGTCATGTTGGAATGCTCCAGCTCCATCAGAAACTAGGTTTTGGTACGGACCGAACATTTTAATATCTTTTTGCCAAGTAGTAGAAAAAGAAGCGTTACAGTAAGAACATCCAAAGTTACAGTTAGCATCAAATGCTATTTCTAATGTTTTAAGGTCTACATCCTCTGTATAGCCCATTACATTCTTAGCGTCTTTTAATTCCTGGTCTGTATATATTACGGACTTGTATACCCTATCTGATACTTTATCATCTCCTAGGTCTTCTATCTTCCAGCAGTATTCACATTCTTTTGGACGAATTCCTTCCATCATCTCTTTTCTCACTGCCTTCTTATAGGTAGTGTTATGAAGTGCTTTATAGGAAAGAGCTACTTCTTCAAGTGGAATTTTATGTGCTGGTGGGTGATGACAGGACGTTGTAGTTCCGTTTCCTAACCATATTGTTGCGTTGTACCATTTTGCACCGCAGAATGATTTAGATAAAGTGTTGATAGCTCTATCTCTATACTCTTGATGAGTTTCATCATCTCTTTTAGCGTATACTCCCATTATAACTTATGTATAAAATTTAAATTGCCAGTTAAATCAACTGATTTATCAAAAATAAATTCCTCAAACTTATGATGAGAAATTACCTCTTTTCTATCCTTTAGTATAAATTCATGTAGACTAAAGTCAGTGTAGTTTAAATTAAAATCGTTTTTAGGGAAATTGCCTGCTCCTATAAGTATATGAGGAGAATCTGATAACCCGAAGATTTTTTCTTTTAAATCTATTTCATGAATAACTTTATTATTAATAAATAACCTAAAAAACTCTTTCGGGCTATGTTCTAATGAAATAATTACCTCTTCTTGATATTTTACCAATAGAGGTAGGTTTATATACAGAGGACCGTCTTCACATGTAACAGTAAGAGTCATTTTATCTTTATATAAATCTAACCCTGTGAATCTAGGTACTAAGGCAAAGAGTGTTTTTTGTTCTTCTGAATTATCTGTAAGTGTGAGTCTAAATGTAAGGTGGAAGTACTGGTCACCGGAAAGTATTTTATTCCCGGGATTTTCCGGGAATGTATCACAAATACTGCTAGGCCAAAATACCCAAGGAGATCCTTTTTTGATATCTATCATATAATTCTTTTAGTTCAGGAAACGTTGCGTTAAAGTCTGTACCTCTTCTTTTATCTAATTCGTCTACAAACTTTACAAAGTCTACTCTATATTTATCTACCTGGAAATCATCTTCTCCTATTGCGTAATCGTAAATTCTTTTTATCTTCTGTATCTCTACATTTGAGAATCCGTAATTGTCCGAAGTAAACTCCTTTATACCGTAATATAGCATTTTTTCTGCAGACTTCCTAATTAATTCCTTATGTTCTGGTTCTAATATTTTAACAGATAAGTGTGCTGGCCATCTTAGATATGATGTGTCTAACTGTAGAGCAGATACCCAGTATCTCTGTCCATTAGCGTGTTTCTTTTTTAACTCAAATGTTCTATCTATTACTTCATCATATGTAAAGACAGACAGGGCATTAAAGGTAGCCATAATGTTAATGGTAACTTTCGGTAGGGCAGTTAGTATCTTATCTACATTATTCCAAAATTGTTCAGAATCTATACCGTACCTTGTATACTCTGCTTGGGCGCCTTTAGCTTCAATGGAAGTAAAGAGAGTTAATTCTCGTACTTTATCGTTTTCACATAAATCTTTTGCTATAACGATAAATTTATCTATTAATGCATCAGGTACCCCTAAATTAGTATTAATTGATAATGATAATTGTGAATTTTTTTCGTGATGTTTTTGAATATATTCTAATACTTTAAAAGTATCTTTCGATAACAGCGGTTCTCCACCGGTAATCCTAAAAGTATGTAAGTCTTTAAATAAATCCGGCCACCATTTCCAGAATGCCTCTATATATGGGTTGTATTCCGAATGCTTATAGGGCATTTCATCTCTTTCTTTAATATGTTCAATATCATTAAACTTATAAGTAGTTGGATATGCACCATGTTTTTCAATCTCTTCTACCCATTTTGACGAATACTGAGGTCCACAGTATACACATTTAAAGTTACAGGTATTAGAAAATGAAACTTCTACATATCTAGGATTGTAATCCATTCTCCAATTAGAATCTTTTATCTTTTCATATTGATCTAAAGACCACGGTTCAGAAGACTTGAAAGTTCTGTCTGAGAAGGAGTTGGAGTTCTCCTCTACGTTCCAGCAGTAGTTACACTCCTTAGGTTTTTTACCGTCCAACATTTCTTTCCTAACTTTCTTTTTAAAAGAGGTGTTATGTAAAGCAGAAGGGTTTCTAGCTAATTCACGTAACGGGATTTTATGAGGGGAAGGATGGTGACATGAATGAGTCATACCGGTACTAAGGTGCATTGTGACTTGTGTCCACTTAGCTAAGCAAAAACCGCAACCAACTTTATCTAATTTACTTTTTACCTCTTGTAAGCTCATAAAGTTATATTGAGCATTTTAGCCCATGGAGTTAATTTCTGTTCGCTAATTAGTTTATATTCGAGAGAATTTATACCGTCTTTTTTGTAGTTAACTCTTCCTTGTTGCATTTGTAGAACATATCTTCTCTCATTAGCAGCTGTAGTTTCACCTTTTTTAAACGTTCCGTCTACAATACCCTCATCTTCATGTGGTAAGCATGTAAATTTTCCGTCTTTTCTAAAAGGAAGTATAGAGTTAGGTATTTCTAAAAACTCTTCTTTTAATTCTACACCGTAATTAATAAACTCATTATTGTTATCATTGGCATCTAAGTTAAGTACTAATCCATTATCGGGCAGTGTTAGATGTAAATCTTTAATCTCATCAGATGTTAAATTTCTATCCCATATATGTACCTTAGCTATATCTCCTTTGAAGTACTTAGTAGGATCTGTTTCCGGTATTGAAGGGGAAGTTCCTAAGTAGAAATCATTCGGTCCATATCTTTTTAATCTTCCTTTAAACTCTAATGGAGAAGGGCTGCCGAAACCACCTAATGTGTCAACTTCGCTACCGTTCAAATAGAAATGTGATTTTTGATTTTCAACATCCAAGACTGCCGTCATCCATGTCCATTGGTTATCATACCTTTTAACCCACATGTAATTGTGCTGATTAAATGTATTCCAATAAGTCAACGTCATCGCTCTTGAATTATTGAAAGAAAGTCCATAATCATATCCAGGTAATCTGAATATTGGGTATTCAATGTATTTGTTTTGCTTATCCCCTATTAGGAATACTGGGTGTTTATCTGGTTGTTGAAACGCTCTAACTAGTATAGATACGGTATGTGATTTTCCTACTATACTTCTAAATTCTTTTTTATAGGGTATTTTTCCGTATGTTCCGTTTCCATCAAAACTGTAGTACTTTTGTTTTTTACCTTTAGTTAAGTAGGTATCATTTGTTAATCCCTCAACATGACATCTCCAGAACAGGTCATCATCTTCCATCCCCCAGTCCCAGTAGCTGTTGGAATATCCGTTAGTAGTCTCTAGATGTTCCTTTGTAAATAGTACTGCTCCTCCAAAATATTCATGGTACTTTAGCTGGTAGTCCATTTGAGATATTTGTGTGGCTATGTGTCGGGGGCCTTCGGTAGGGTAGGAGTAATCTGCACCATCTTCTGGGATCATATCAATATCGTGGAAAACAACATAATCACATCCATCTTCA